>Ga0194121_10002192_pt1 | contig 31416 bp, 28 predicted proteins | sample TA2MahCa50mmetaG_FD_148609 | JGI IMG/M metagenome (GOLD analysis project Ga0194121, IMG submission 148609) | Freshwater microbial communities from Lake Tanganyika, Tanzania - TA2015020 Mahale Deep Cast 50m | ecosystem: Environmental > Aquatic > Freshwater > Lake | place: Tanzania: Lake...
CCAAACGAATCGGCATGCGCTCCCACACCATCCAAAACGCGGCAAAGTCTCGGCAGCTCAAGGCGTGTGTCGCTACACCAGTTGCCGCCAATTACTTTCACAGAAATAGAGTCATTCCATCTTGCTTTGAGGTCTGTCAACGTTGCATTATCGGGCTGATATTGTGGGTATTCTGTTTTGATTGTTTCCTTAAATTTAGTGGCAATGGTTTTTTGCAGGGAATCCTGCGATTCCAATTCGGGCGCTATTGCTTTCAATAGTTTTTCGCGGTGTGTATGTTGCGCAGGCATATTGTATTCTTTGGTCTTTGAACAGTAACGGGCCAATCCCATCAGGGCAATCAGCAGCATGAGTGTTTTCATTCCACAAAATTAGTGTCTAACCATACAATGCCGCTTAAAAATGGTAGCTTTGCCCCAGATTTCATGGGCATTACGGTATCGTCGCTGAAGGAGCCAATTTCCGCTGAACTGGAGATGTTTGAAAAACAATTCCGGGGCAGTATGAAAACCTCTGTTCCACTGCTGGACACAATCATGAACTATATTGTGCGCCGCAAAGGCAAGCAGGTAAGACCCATGTTTGTACTTTACAGTGCTTCTTTATTTGCCGAAATTGGCGAAAGAACCTATCGGGGTGCGGCATTAGTTGAACTTCTGCATACTGCCACCCTCGTGCATGATGATGTGGTGGATGACAGCTACGAGCGACGTGGCTTTTTCAGCATTAATGCACTTTGGAAAAACAAAATTGCTGTTCTGGTGGGCGACTTTCTTTTGTCTAAAGGACTTTTGCTGTCCGTTAAGCACAAAGATTATGACCTGCTGGAAATTGTATCCAATGCCGTTCGTGAAATGAGCGAGGGAGAACTGTTGCAGCTGGAACGCTCTCGTTTTATGGATGTTAACGAAGATGTTTATTTCGAAATTATCCGAAAAAAGACTGCCAGCCTCATTGCCTCCTGTTGTGCTATTGGTGCAGCTTCCGCCGGACAGGATACACAAACCGTGGAAGATATGCGCCGATTTGGCGAACTGATAGGGCTTGCTTTTCAGATTCGTGATGATTTGTTTGATTTTGGCGACAACAAATCCGGAAAGCCTGCCGGCATCGATATCAAAGAGAAAAAACTTACGCTGCCTGTTATCCATGCTTTTTCCAAAACATCCGGCAGTGAAGTGCGCAGCATAAAACGCCTGATAAGAAGCAAAACACCCGATAAGCAGAAAATAAGCCAGGTTATAGCTTTTATTGAGAAATACGGCGGACTTGACTATGCGCGGGAGCGTATGCATGCCCTGCGGGATGAGGCGTTTGAAATTCTTGACCGTGTGGCAAAACCCACACCCAACCGCGAACATTTGCGAAATCTGGTTACTTTTGTGATTGAGAGAGAAAGCTAATCATGAAAGCCATTATTCAGGGACAGGAAACGGTACTTGAGCAGATTGACGGGGTATGGACGCCCGAAAGCAACCCGGAGGCCACGGTTTCTGTGTTGCCCGATGGCCGTTTGCTGCTGCATGTGGGCAGTAGCGTGTTTACAGCCCGGCTGCTGGAAATCAACAGGTCTGAAAAGATACTCAATGTTTCGCTAAATGGCAGAACCATTCCGGTAACCCTGAAAGAGCCGCTGGATGATCTGCTTCACTCTATGGGACTGGATAAAATGGCAACAGCAAAGGTTTCCCATGTAAAAGCGCCTATGCCCGGCCTGGTGCTGAATGTGCTGGTAGAAGCCGGACAGGAAGTGAAGAAAGGTGATAAGCTGCTGGTGCTGGAGGCCATGAAAATGGAGAACATCATCAAGGCGTCCGGCGATGGCAAGGTGGGCAGAATTGCGGTTGAAAAAGGGCAGGCGGTGGACAAAAACCAAACGCTGATTGAGTTTGAATAACACAAACAATGAACATCTATTAACGGGGAAAATGACCACAATTCGCGTCTTTTATGCGGTTTTGGTAATTTATCTGCTTTTCGGACTCATCAACCTAGATGTAATTCCCATTCCCTGGCTGGACGAAGCCGCATGCCTAGAGCCGGCTGTGCTTTGGCAGCGAACCGGGCATTATATCAGCAAAGCCTGGCCCACGCCGGGGACAGAACAGATTTTTCTGAGCTATCCACCCGGCATTATGATGCTGCACCGCCTTACGCTGACAGTGTTTCCGCCTGATGTGTTCTGGGTGCGGTTGCCTTTTTTATTCATACATGTTTGTGCGGTATGGCTGTTGTTTCAGGTTTTTACGCGCAACCTTAAGCTAGATGCCCGCTGGGGGGCTTTGCTTTGTTTGTACTTTTTATTTGATAAAGCTGTTTTTGAAATCAGCCGTTCGGTGCGGAGTGAGGTAATAGAAGTGGTGCTGCTTGTGGCCTGGATGGCGGTTTATACCCGTGTAAAACCCATTCACAAAGGCTTACAGGCTTTTCTGCTGGGTTTGTTGTGCGGGGCCATGTTGCTTACCCACCTGAAGTTATGGCCTGTGGTGGCGGTGATGTCTGTGTGGTATGCTTGGCAGGGTTTTACACGGCCAAGGCTCGCCGGTTATTCAGCGGGCATGGTGTTACTGCCCTTATGTTTTCTGGTTTTCATCGACTTTAGGGTAACCGAACTTTATACCCAGTTGTTTCAGCATAGCATGGAACACACGGCGGGTGGCGGTTTGCATGTTCGGATCTACAATTATTTCATTGGTCGGTTTTATCCTGTATACAAGGAACAACCATGGCTACCGCTGCTGCATGGCTGGGTTACCTGGCTGGCGTGGAAACAGTTCAGGGCGCAGTCTATACATGCATTACCTGCCGCTGTATGGTTATTTGCCGGAGTAATATGGCTGTTGTTTTTGGGGCCGTATTACCGCTATTTTTTGTCCATGTATGTGGTGGGCTTGTGGATAGTGGCCAACTGGATAAAAGATCAGAAAAAGTTGTTTCCGGTTTTTAAACGCTGGTACGTTTGGCCACTGGCCGGGTTGATGTTGTTTCCATTTATTACGCGGCATGCGCTGGGATTCATACAGCGTCCCGAGCGTGATTCCAAAGCATGTTTACAGTTTTTGAAAACCCGGCTTCCCAACCAGGGGCACATTTTGTTGTATGGCAATGAAATCGGATTGTATTATGCAGCAAAACACCCAAAGGTAGATTTTACGCATACTACTTCACCCGATCATTTTGGGTTTGGGGAATACGACAGCATCTATTTTCTGACAGATGTACCGCATCCGGAGTTGAAACTGTATGCTATTTACCAGCCCAAACAATACGCCTTTCCCGGCTGGATATATGCGTTGGGCCGGGGAGGGACCTTTGCCAATATGCATGTGTATGTTATCCGCAATGAGGCGGAATGGAAGTCGGTGGCAAAACCGTTTTATGGTTGGAATTGATTCGACCGTGCTGGAGCACAACCTCAATATACTTATAACCCGCAATGTAAAAGACTGCAAAAAAGCGCAGATCAGGGGTTTTACGGCGCAGCAGTAAATTAGGATACGTCGGTAAGCAATTCCATTTTTAATTCTCCCCGTCCTTCACCAAATTTGTAAAGTGAAACCATTATTCCTTGCTGCAGCGGTTTGTCTGAGTGCCTGTACATCTAAAATCAACAAGAAAATGAAAGTTGAAAACCACAGTTTTTCCAATTATAAAGAGTTAACCGTTACCCACCTGAGCTTGAATCTGAAGGCGGATTTTGATAAAAAAGAACTATGGGGTGCGGTCACCCTGAAAATCAACAATTCATCCGGTTCCAAACAGCTCATTTTGGATCACAAAACACTGAAGGTGGACCATGTGGCGGTTGATAAAAAAGAAGTGCAGTTTGAAATTGGCCCGCAGGACAGTATTCTGGGTGCTGCACTTATTATACCCATTACCGCTGAAACCCAAGAGGTCTCTGTTGCCTACCACACCCTTCCCGAATCGGAGGCGTTGCAGTGGCTGAGTCCCGAGCAAACCCACGATAAAAAACATCCCTTCCTGTTTTCCCAAAGCCAGGCCATTTTAGCCCGCACCTGGATTCCGTTGCAGGATTGTCCGGCTGTGCGGTTTACCTATGACGCAACCATAGAAGTGCCGCCCCACCTGATGGCGATGATGAGCGCTGAAAACCCCACGGCCAAAAGAAAAGACGGCAAATACACCTTCAAACAAACCAAACCCATACCCAGCTACCTGATGGCGCTCGCGGTGGGCGATGTGGAGTTTACATCGCTGGGGCGCAACAGCGGTGTGTATGCCGAGCCGGGCATGCTGAAAAAATGTGTGTGGGAGTTGGCTGATATGCAGGGCATGATAGACAGTGCCGAAGCGCTTTACGGGCCTTATGTCTGGGGCCGTTACGATGTATTGGTACTTCCGCCCAGTTTTCCTTTTGGTGGCATGGAAAATCCGGTGCTGACCTTTGCCACGCCCACCATCATTGCCGGAGATCGCAGTCTGGTGAGTTTAGTGGCACACGAACTGGCCCACAGCTGGAGTGGCAACCTGGTGACCAACGAAACCTGGAGCGATTTCTGGCTGAACGAGGGGTTCACCGTGTATTTCGAACAGCGCATCATGGAGAAAATTTACGGGCACGATTACGCCGAAATGCTGGCCGGGATTGGCCGCGGTGAATTGCAACACACTCTGGATGATATGATGCAGGAGGCACCCGACGATACCAAACTCTTTTTAAACCTCGACGGCCGCAACCCCGATGACGGTGTGACCGACATTGCCTACGAAAAAGGCCGCTTTTTCCTGCGCAGAATAGAGGAAGTGGTGGGCAGATCTGCCTGGGATGCGTTTTTGAACGATTACTTCAAAACCTACACTTTCAAGACCATGAACACAACAAAGTTTGTGGCATACCTCAATGAAAAACTGCTGAATAAACATCCCGGGAAAATTGATCTGGATACCTGGATTTATGGTACGGGTTTGCCCAAGGATGCCCCCGTGGTAAACAGCAAGGAATGGCAGCGCGTAAAAGATGCCATAGCACTGTACACAAAATCTAAAAACCCCACCGATATTGACACCAAGGGATACACCACCCACCACTGGTTGTTTTTGCTGCGTGGCATGCCGCTACTCAGTGTTGATGAAATGGCGGCACTGGACAAGACATTTTCTTTTACCGGCATTGGCAATGCCGAAGTTGCCTGCGTTTGGTACACCCTGTCGGTGAAAAACGGTTATGACGCAGCCTTTCCAGAAATGGCAACGTTTCTGAAATCGGTGGGTAGGCGCAAGTTTTTGCTGCCTATTTACAAGAACCTTGTGAAAACCAGCAAGGGCAAGGCATTGGCGGAGCAGATTTTTAGCGAAGCCCGAAAAGGTTACCATGCCGTGGCTGCAGGCAGCATTGCCGATATTATCCGTGAAGCTCAACCAAAGTGAGCTCCGAATTCGATAACCTGCATGCACCCCTGCAACCCCTTAAAGTAAAGGGTATTAAAGGCGATGTGTACATTCAGCGCGATGACCTGATCCATCCGTTGGTGAGCGGCAACAAATGGCGCAAACTGCAATATCACATATTGTATGCACAACAGGAAGACAAAACCCGTTTGGTAACTTTTGGCGGTGCCTATAGCAACCATTTACTGGCCACGGCCGCGGCAGGTGCCATTCTGGGTTTGCAAACCACCGCATTTTTGCGCGCCGATGAGCCCATAGACAACCACTACCTCAGGGCAGCACGGCTGTATGGTATGCAGCTGATACCTGTTTCAAGAGAGCAATACCGCCATAAACAGGAATTGTTTACCCGCTATTTTGACGAAGAACCCAACGCGTATTGCATTGCAGAGGGCGGGGCAGGAGAAGCAGCCTGGGAGGGTGTTGCCGGTATCGTGAAAGGCTTACCTTTTGCCCCCAATTACATTCTGCACGCCTCGGCCACTGCCACCACGGCCATTGGGCTTGGTAAAGGAATACAGGCCTGCGGTTACAAGACGCTTGTGTATGCCGTGGCGGTGCTCAACAATGCAGGGGAACAAAGGCAGTTAATACAAGAAGTGGGGCTGTCGGAAATCGTTGAAGTCCTGGATGGGTTTGCCTTTGGTGGCTACGCCAAGACCACGGAACCGCTCATGGATTTTGTAAAAAATACCATTGCACAAACGGGCATTTTATTTGATCCGGTGTATACAGGCAAGGCGCTTTGGGCCCTGCGGGATTTAGCCTTGCCGGGCACGGGCGTGTTTCTGCACACCGGCGGCAGCATGGGGTTGTTCAGCGAGGCGTTTTTGAAACAGATGTGATACACATGTTTGAGGTGGTCTGGTCTACAAGTCTCCGGCCCGCACCACCCTTCTCTTTGGCGGAGCCAAACCATGCCCCATAATTTCTCCCTTCAGGTAAAAAATTCTTTCAGGGCCGGTGTTGATGACAATGGCAAATTTCTCCACGGGCCCTGCGTGTAGGTTGCGGGTGTGCAGTGCCAGCACAATGGAATCTTTGGTGCCGGGCGGCATACTATCTTTTGGGTACATGGGCACCGTACACTGGCAGCCGGGGTGTACCTGCCGTATCATGAGTTTCTTCGTGCCTTTCACTACAAACGCAAATACCGCCTCAATGGTATCGCCGAGGTTGCAGGTTCCGAAATTCAGGGTGTCGCCACTCATCGTTTCTATGCGTGTTTCTTGGGCCCTTGCAACGTGACCAAAAACCAACAGCGATAATAGCAAAAGGATGTTTTTCATGGGTAAGAAAAAGGCCGGATGAACCGGCCCTTGAACTATTTAGTTTCCAATAATTACAGATTTGGGTTTTTCGGGTTCTTTCACCACAATACCGGTGACAGTAAGGGTTACATCACCGCCATTGCTGTAGACAAAAATGTTTTTGGTAAAGTTGCCGGGGCGACCCGAGCTGTTGTATTCTGCGGTAAGCACAGCCGAAGCACCGGGCACGATGGCTTCGCGGGGCCACTTGGGCGAGGTGCAACCGCAGCTGGCCTGCACATTGCTCAGTACCAGCGGGTCGGTACCTGTGTTTGTGAATTTGAAATCATAACGGGCAATCTGGCCTTCAATTACATTCCCAAAGTTGTGGGTGATGTTTTCAAATTTCACTTTGGCATTGCTTGCGGGGGTTGCCGCGGGTTGATCCTGGGCAACGGCGCTGCCGAAAGCGGCGGCGAGCATGAGCGAGACAAGGAGCTTTTTCATAACGCTTCTATTCCTTAGAGAATTATTTCAACTGGGTTCCGTTATCGGCAGGGCTTTCGGTAGATACAGTGCCGGTGATGGTAAGGTCGGTGCTGGCGCCGTTGTCGAAAGATACCTTAACAGATTTCTGGAAGAAACCGGGGCGGCCTTCAGTTCCGTAGCTAGCCTTAACTTCACCGGTTTTGCCGGGCATGACCGGAGTTTTGGTGTAAGTAGGCGTGGTGCAGCCACAGCTCGGAGCAGCGGCGGTGATTATCACAGGCGCTTTGCCATTGTTGGTGAAAGTGAACGTTACGTCAGCGGGAGGACCCATTTTAACGGTTCCGAAATCGTGGGTAGACTTGTTCCACTTGATGGTTTCGTTTTGCTTAATACCTGCTACCAGCATGGCAGTGGCGGCCATGGCAGCAAATCCGATCGTAAAAATTTTTTTCATGGTTTTGTTGTTTTGCAAAAAAATATCAACAACTGTACCAAAAATATTTTGGGAATACGCCGGAATGAAAAAACGGCAAATTGCTTCCGGTAAAGAGCACTCTTTTGGGAACAAAAAGAACTCAGAAATTTGTTCAATAAAAACGTCCAAAAGGCTTATCATTTTTGGGAATGGTAATTATTGTACTTTTTACAATATATTTGCCTCTGAGCTATGAAAAATCTCAAGAAAATTCTCAAGCAATACTTCAATGTTGCTGTGTCCGTAGACAACGTAGTGTTTGGTTTTGACGCCGATGGTCTCAAGGTTCTTCTTATTTTCCGTGGTTCTGAACCTTTTACCGGTTCATGGGCATTGCCGGGTGATTTGATATCACCTGAAATGGACCTTGAATATTCAGCCGAGAAAATTTTGAAACAACTCACCGGGCTGGATCAGGTTTATATGGAGCAGATACAAACCTTTGGAAGTGTAGACAGGCACCCCTTTGGACGCGTATTTACCATTGCTTATTTCGCCCTTATCAAGGTAGAAAATTACCATCCGCAAGCCGCTTCCTGGGCCAAGGATGTGGCTTGGTTTAAGGTTACTGAAATTCCTAAACTTCCTTTTGATCACCGTGAAATATTGGAATACGCACGTCGTCTGCTGAAAAACAGAATTCGTACGCAACCACTGGTGTTTGAACTGCTGCCCAAATATTTTACCCTTACCGCACTGCAGTTTATTCATGAATCCATTTTGGAAGAAGAATTTGACGTAAGAAACTTCAGAAAAAAGATATTGTCTTCTGGAATTATTGAGGAAACCGGCAAACTTCAGAAAAACGTAACCCATCGCCCTGCCATGCTATACCGCTACAACGCCTCAAAAGCCAAGCAGCTTGGATTTGAAGGAGGTATTCTGCAGTGAGAGTTATCGCAGTCATACTCGTTTTTATGGCAGCGCAATTGTCTAGTGCAGCCCAGCCTGCCAAAGTTTCGCTTACCCAAAAAAACGGACAATGGCAATTGCTCAAAAACGGACAGCCCTATTATATCAAGGGAGCCGGCGGTACTGTCCAGCTTGATCTTTTGGTTGAGTGCGGTGGCAATACCATCCGCACGTGGGGAATTGATGAAGCACAGCGTATATTGGACGAGGCACACAGCAAAGGGCTTATGGTGATGCTGGGAATGTGGATGCAACACGAACGCCATGGTTTTGACTACGACAATAATCTGGCTGTACAAAAACAAATACAGCACTTTAAATCGGTGGTGGACCGATACAAAGACCACCCCGCCCTGTTGATGTGGGGCATTGGCAATGAGGTGGATTTGTTTTACAGCAATACCAAAGTATGGCATAGTATTCAGGCCATTGCGAAGTATGTGCACGAAACCGATTCCAACCATCCAACCTGCACCGTTACTGCCGGCCTCGATTCCTTGGAGGTTCAACATATTCTCGAAAAAGCCCCAGACATTGATATATACGGTGTAAACACCTACGGCGATATTGCAGGTGTGCCCAAAAATATTGGCCGGTTTGGCTGGACAGGCCCTTACATGATAACCGAATGGGGCCCCAACGGGCATTGGGAATCGCCGGTAACGCCCTGGAACGCAGCAATTGAACAATCCAGCCGCGAAAAATCAGATGTGTACGGGGAGCGATATGTGAAGTATATTAAAGCTGATAGCCAGCATTGTATTGGTTCCTACGTGTTTTTATGGGGACAAAAACAGGAATACACACTCACCTGGTATGGGTTGTTTACCAAAGATAACAAGCAAACCGAGGCTGTGGATATGCTTTATGAACTTTGGAATCGGAAGAAGCCGCCAACACCTACACCCACCCTGCATAGCCATAGCCTGCTGATTTATTCAATGGAAGTAAAGGCCCCGAAAATGCTGTTGGGCGCTGCCTCCGATAGTATTCGCCTCACAGCCGGCTCCCTGAATACGGCTACTGTGAAACCCAGGCTGCTTAGGGCTTCGCAAGAAGAAAGCGACAATCCCCGCAGCTATCACATTGAATGGAAGTTGCTTGCTGAAAGTGATGATAAAAAAGCCGGTGGCGATATGGAAAATGAAGCTGCCGAGGTGTCCGGATTTGTTAAAAAGGCCAAAGATTTTGAACTGCAGTTCAAAGCACCACGGCAACCCGGTGCCTACCGGTTGTTTGTTACCATTCAATACAAGAACAAAGTTGCCTATGCCAATGTTCCCTTTGAGGTGCTAGGCACAAAAAGCAACACAGGCAGCAGTGCACTGAGGTTTAAAAAGTACGATTTACAAAGTTTTGACCGGCCATGATGAAGAAATACGCTCTTATTGTATCGATGATAGGGCTGGCAACGATTGCCATGACTGTTCATGGTCAAGATAGCATCAGGCTGGCCGAAACGCCCGGTGTTTATCCAAAATCTCCCACGCCCTCACTGGAGCGTTTTCAGGTGTCGGGGTATTACCGGTTCATTACCAATGTCCGCCACCTTCAGGAAGGATACGCGGACCAGATGAAAACTCCGCTAAACATTTTCGTGGGCGACGACAGCCAGATACCGCAATTGCTGATGAACCTGGGCGGAAGTATTTCTCCCAATACCCGTTTTTACACGGATTTTTACCTGTGGACACCCATGATGGGCGGCGGGATGGCTGAAAATGTGAAAGGTCTTAACCTTGGTGTAAGCCTTACCGGTACCCATGATTTTGAAAAAGGCACTCTGCAAATACAGACGGGTGGTATCAACTGGTATGCGCTCACCCCCTTCACATTTCATTCAAATCCGGGGTTTAATCGTTTTACCGTGTTCGAGCGTAATCCCTGGGATCCCATGACCCGCAACGCCATGGACCGCTACCAGACCTTTTACCAGACCGGAGCCATGAACCAGGATACACGCTGGGGCAGGCAGGCCTTTCAGGGATTGATTATGGACCTTAGCAACCTGCCTAATGGTTTTTCAGGGGTGCTGATGTATGGTAAAACACAACTGAACGGTGGTATGACACCGCTGCCCAACCACAGCCTGGGCGGTAAAATCAAAAAAGGCAACGACAACCGCTATCTCAGTATCAATACGTTCAACAACCAAACATACTCCGATTCTCTGCTAAGCAGTACCCTTGGGTTTTCCATACACACCGCCGAATTCAGGTGGCAAAAAAATGGCTGGAGAATATATGGTGAAACCGGTGCAGGCAGGTATTACAGTAATTCTTACAATAAGGGCTGGGGAGAGGCTATATCGCTGAAACTGGATATTCCCCAACGCGTGCTTCGGGTCCCCATTCAAATACACTACTTCCGCATTAGTCCCAAAGTGATTAACAACAGCAGTGTTTTTTGGAATTCAGCCATACAGGAAGGCAATAACACCGGTGCTCAAAGCGAGGCTCAGCTGGTGCTTGCGCCCTTTTCAAGCGCCATGGTTCCGGTAGGGCAGCTTACCAATAACCGCACGGGCATTGAGCTGAATTCAGAAGTTAAGGCGGGTAGGTTTAGGATTAATGCAGGATATACCATCGCCAAAGAGCTGGAGCGCATTGCTTCGCAGATAACCTATTCGCATCCGGTTAATAATCTTGCCCTGTCGCGCTTCTGGCGCTGGTCATTCCCTGCCGGTGTAGGGCCATATGCCAACCTCACCAAGGTGTACCGCGGTGTCTATGAAACGGTAGATTTGCTTGACGTTGATGGACAGAAGACACCCCTGAAGGACAAGCATTTCAACACCGCCGAACTTCAGGTTAAATATAAAACCCGAATGGCCGGCAAGGAGCTGTTTGTGAATTATCTGGGAACCTATGCTTCGGTGCAGTCATTTGCCTCACCGTTCACGGTTTTTACAGAAAAAGCATGGCTTAGAACCTATTACCATCAGATAGAATCCTATCTCAAGCTGGCCGATAACCTGGCATGGTGCAATTATGCCGGTGCTGAGCGGGTGATAGCCAATTATGATACCCGAACCGATGCAATCAGCCGCAGGCCAAAAAATCAGGAGGGATATGCCATTGCCACCGGATTTGATATAGAAATGAGCAAAGGCGCCGGCCTGTATATACGGCAAAGAAAAATGTATTACAAAGACCGCAGCTTCGGTAAAGACAGGTATCGCGGATGGGAAACCACCGTGGAATTTAAAATATTCTTTTGATGAAAAAACAAGTACACTATAGCATTAAGATTTTAGGTAGTTTGGCAGCCGCAATACCCATGTGGCTCGTTGCACAGAACAGCCCAAAGTTCAGTATGAAAGGGGGCGCACGTTCGGTTTTGGCCAACTCCGAATTACAGGTAAAAGACAGTGTTCCCGATAAGGTTACTGCTCCTAAAAACGCAGGAGGCTATGCACTTATTGATCTCGGATTTAATATACGGCCAAACAAAAATACCGAGATACTGGGCATGATCCGTATCAATAACCGCTTTGGCGGTTTCTGGGGTGCGGGCGTAACCTTCAATGTACGACAGCTTTGGCTAAAAGGGGTGATTGCCGATAAAGTCCGTTATCAGTTGGGTGATATTAACCTGAAGCAGACCCCGTTTACTTTCTGGAACCACGATGAGGACCGTTGTATCCAACAGCCTGCTGTATTTGACCTTCAGCGGGATATTGTAAATTATGAGTCTTTTTACGTTCCCGGAACCTGGCGTCAGCAGGGAGCGGCAGTCGATTTTGGCCTGGAATCCCTTAAACTCAAATCGGAATGGAATTTCCGTGGTTACCTCACACGCCTGAACGCTACCAATTATGGGAGCCAGCCTGAACGATTGCATGTTGGCTCAACCGCTAACTGGGTGTGGAATAAAAAGGCCACCCTGGCCTACAACCTAAGCCGTATTTTCGATGTAAAGGAGACTGCCGCACAACCGCTTCTGTTTCAGAACACAGTGCAGACCCTCTCCTGGGAATTAAGACAGGCAATTGGCAAAAAGCAGTTTACCCTTGGCGGGGAAGCGGGAAATTCCTCATACCGCATCGTGCATGATACCGCATCGCCGCACCTGCAGGACTTTTTTGTTCATGGTTTTGTAAAAGTAGCACCCGAAAGCAAACGCTGGGAGGCCGAGGCGGGTTATATCAATGTGGGACCTGAATTCAGAAGCATGGCTGCGCAATCAAAGCGCATTGACTACAATGCACAGCCCTTATTGTATAATCGCTATACACAACTGCAGATTGATCGTCCCCTGCACCTCCTGGATTTTATAGGCAATGCCAATCTGTACCGCACCGGTATCAATACAAAACTGATGGTCTATAATCCAATGATAAACAATGTGTTGCCTTATGGAATTGCAACCTTTAACCGCAAGGGATTCTATGCAAAGGCAAAATATAATATTGTAAAAAATACAATATCAATGGAGGCACAACACTGGAGATTGTCAGAAATTCTGGGACAGGGAACGCCCGAATTGAAGAAGATGGATATGACCCGACTGGATGTGAACTGCGATGCAGGCAAGTTACTGGGGATGAAAAAACAGGCCAAACTGCACGTGTCGGCATGTAACCAAAACACCCGGCGCAAAAGCCCGCGTGCCTATGAGGAACTGGATTTAAGCTCTTTGCTGTTGTCAGCAGGATTTGAGCTGGAAGTAATGAATGATATCGACTTGCTCGGCGGCTACACAGCCCTGCAGGCCAAAGGAAGCGACCTCATGGCCATACGCAATGATTATACCGAGGTTATTGATTTTGCAGGCTTTTCGGCAGACCAGAAGCACAGCACAGCAGCGGCGGGTTTCAGGGTTCGTTTTGGTGGTAAAACCTACCTCGCACTGATGTACCAGCGCATGCAGTTTCAAAACAAGGCACAGGCATTCCGTGATTACAGTATCGGACAAATGCAAGCCATTTACAACATGACATTCTGATGAAAATGAAAAAGATAATTCGCATATTACCCCTGCTGTTCATCATCGCTTCCTGCAAGCGCGATAACAAGCAGTTTGAAGGCCCCAGTCTGGAAGATCTGAACGGCCCTTTTGCGATGGTAAAACCCTTCACGGCCAGCAAAACAGCCGCTGATTTTTCCAAAGGAGAAACCATAAATTTTGGTGCGGAATTTACCAAGCAGTGTGATTGGACAATTACCATATACGGAGATTTGAGCAAAGCGCGGAAAATCATCAGTGGCAAATCGAGACAGGTAAATTCAGGCAACGCTGTATGGGATGGTACCACCACTATTCTGCCGGCTTTCCGCACAGAGCCCTGCAGGGCCGTGTTGAAAATTGCCGGGGTTGCCGACAGCTTTATGCTGAACCTGGGGGTGAACGGTTTGCGTGTGCCCCAAGGCCTTATCATCACTGATTTTGAGAGCGGGCTAAACATCAAATGGAATACTTTTATTCAATCCGGTGCCAACATGGACTTTAAGGTAAAAACAGATGCTTTTTCTGTACAAGGAACAAAATACCTGAATATGGCCGGAACGGTAGCCTGGGACTGGCTTATCGGGCTAATTGATTTCCCTGCATCGGCTTATGGTTCGCCCACACTGGCTTTGAGTAAAGTACCAGAAGACGTGTATTTCAACTGCCTTATTTACGGCGATGCCACACCCAATCCCAGTCGTGTGCTGTTTCAGTTTAAAGAAGACGACAACAACAGCAAGGCATTTGAAGGCAGTGCCGATGACCAGTTCGATAAGGAAATTATTGTAAACTGGCAGGGCTGGAAACTCGTATCGTTCAAATACAGCGACCTGATTCACCTAAGCAACGGGCAGCCTGCTCCCAATAATGGCAATAACCGCCACAATCCCAACAGCATTGTAACCATCTCTATGCTGCACCTGGCCAATCCTTCCATGGGGGCGGCAAGCACAAAAATAGACTATCTTATTTTTACCGATAAGGCACCCCTGCAATTGTAATGAAGAAGTTTCCGGCACTGCTGACAGCATTTTTTTTGATAAGTACCCTGAGGGCGCAGGATTCCGCTTTGCGCAGCATCGATACTGTATACATTACAAAAAGTATGCTGCGCATGAAAACCCTGGGTCTTTATGATCAGGCTGAAACCTCAGTTGTGGCCGAAATAGGCGGTTTTGGTGCATTACAGCTTTTTGATGAAAGCATGGGTTCGGAAATATGGGTATCCAAAGAACCCGCCTGTGTTGCGGTTAATCGGGTTAACAAAATGCCTTTCAGCGGAGAATACTGTATGCATGCCAAATGGGATAAAATAGCCGGTGGTTGTAAATGGATTGGGATGGGTTTTGGCTGGGATAACTGGCAGCCCAAAGATATTTCGGGCATTTTGGATTCTGCGTGTATTCAAATGCAAATACGCTCGCAAACCGATACCTTGAAGTCGCTGCCATTGGCATTGGCCCTTGAGGATTACACGGGGGCGCAATGCTTTATCGGGTTTTCTGCCAAATACCTCAACGGGCAGCGTATTATGCCGGGCGGCTGGACAAAGGTATTGATACCCCTTTCGGATTTTCCGTTCGAACGGTTTCAGACCCAGCCCGATATGATAAAACAGTTCATTATCCAGTTTGAGGCTGATGGTGATGTATATATTGACAATATCAAACTGGTTAGAAAAAGAAGGTAAGCAATATGAATTCTGTGTTTAGGACAATTATTACAGGGTGCAGTTTCTTGTTGTTTTATACAATAAGTGCCCAGAGTATTTTGGATGAACAGGTTGAAAAACGCCTTAAGACCTTGACGCTGGAAGAAAAAGTAGGGCAGATGTCGCAGATAGACCTGAGTGTGCTTGCGGTGGGTAAAATATGCGAAGTTGCCGACCCGATACGACTTGACACAGCCAAACTCCGCCTGGCTTTCCGGCGCTACAAGGTAGGATCAGTGCTCAACTGTGGCTGTGGTTTTCATGCACTCAGCCGCAAACGCTGGCTGGAACTCATTGACAGTATTCAGGAGGCAAATACACGGTATACTTCACATGGCATACCTGTTTTGTATGGCATTGACGCCATCCACGGCGCCAACTATACATTGGGCTCAACCCTGTTCCCCCAGCAAATAGGGCAGGCTGCTACCTGGAACCCTGATTTGGTAAAAGCTGCAGCACAGATCACCGCGTATGAAACCCGTGCCTCAGGCATACCCTGGAATTTTTCGCCTGTGCTGGATATTGGCCGACAGCCCCTGTGGTCGAGGTTTTTCGAGACCTATGGCGAAGACGTGTGTCTGGCCAAAAAGATGACAAATGCCTGTATAACAGGTTATCAGGGCAACAACTTCGGAAATGAGCAGGTGGCGGCCTGCATGAAGCATTTTCTGGGCTATAGCTATCCGCTGAGTGGTAAAGACCGCACCCCAGTTTGGATTGGTGAACGCGAACTTAGGGCGTATTTTTTGCCCACTTTTCAGGAGGCGATACGCCTGAAGGCCAAAACCCTGATGATCAATTCAGGTGAGCTAAACGGGGTGCCTGTACATGCCAGTTATCCGATACTTACGACCCTGCTCCGAAACGAACTCGGCTTTGAAGGTGTGGCTGTTACTGACTGGGAGGATGTATACAAGCTGCACACCACACACAAGGTTGCTGAAACGCTGAGAGATGCTGTGAAAATGGCGGTGATGGCGGGCATTGATATGAGCATGACCCCTAATGATTTTCAGTTCAATGAACTGTTACTGGATTTGGTAAAGTCGGGTGAAATTCCCGAAAGCCGCCTGGATATGTCTGTGAGACGCATTTTGAAGCTCAAAATGGATTTAGGGCTTGAAAATATGGTCAATACAAAAATGCAGGCCGGTTATCCGCTATTTGGTTCAGACAGCTTTACCCGTGTGGCTTACAACGCCGTAGCCGAATCAATAACCCTGCTGAAAAATGACGGAGATGTGTTACCGTTATCACCCGGAACCAAAGTATGGGTGATGGGGAACGCTGCCAACAGCCTCAATTACCTGAACGGAGCCTGGTCACAGACCTGGCTTGGACAAGATGCAAGGTTCAACGAACCCAACAAAATGACCATTCTGCAGGCTTTGCAGGCCGGATATGGCAAGGAAATAATTACGGAGGTAAAGCCGCAATATGTTTTGAAGAACCAGCGGAAACCAAAAATCCTGCCGGGTGCCGTAATCTATTGCCTTGGCGAAACGCCAGCCACTGAAATCCCCGGAAACATTGATGATCTGGCTATTGCCATTCCGGAAGAAGACCGCAAGGTGCTGGAATCGTTAAAAGCCCGAAAAGTGCCTGTGATACTGGTGTTGCTTTTAGGAAGGCCGCGCATCATAACCGATCTGGATAAATTGAGCCGTGCAGTAGTGCATGCCTACATCCCGGGACAGGAGGGCGCAAAGCCGCTGTCGGACTTATTGTATGGCAAGATTAATCCTTCAGGCCGGTTGCCCTTTACCTACCCGCGTTCATCAGGAGATATTGTGCACTACGACCGTAAACGTACAGAAGATAATGATATCAATTTCGGGAGCAGTGGATACAATCCTCTGTATGATTTTGGCCATGGTCTTTCCTATACCCGTTTTGATTACTGGGGCATGAGCGTCAAGCCGGAAAACGACACCTTTAATATCCAGGTACTTTTAAAAAATACAGGAAGTAGGGAAGGCAAGGAAGTTGTGCAGGTTTACTACCGTGATGAATTCGCCCCGGTCACCCCGGCTCAGAAAAAACTTTGCGCATTTAGCAAAATAAGTCTGAAACCCGGTCAGAATGCCAAAGTAACACTCAAAGCTCCCTTCTCCGATTTAGGAGACATTGGCGCCGATATGAAACCCTTTAAAGCATCCGGCACAATCGTTTTCCACGCCGGACAGCAAACCGTAACCCTTAACCACAAACCCTGATGAGCAGAATATTATATTTCATTCCCGCTGTGGCAGCACTGTTGCTGTTTCCGGTTTATTCCTGTAAGCAATCCGACCCGCCTGACAATAAAAACCGGGTTATTCGCGATTCCGGTGACCTTGTGTTTTCCGGCTATGGCTGGAACATAAAGTCAAGCACGGGTCCTGTCGGACCGGGCCCCAATTATTTTAACGGCAGCGACAGCATGGTATGGGTAGACAGTAAGGGCTACCTGCACCTGCGCATTGCCCAAATAAATGGCAAGTGGCAAAGCAGTGAGATAATATGTACGGAAAACTCAGGATACGGAACCTATGTGTTTTGCCTGGAAAGTGATGTGGCAACCTTCAACGAGCGTGTGGTTTTGGGGTTGTTTACCTGGGATGATAATTCCTTTAAAGAGCAGGCAAACAGTGAGGTTGATATTGAGTTTTCCAAATGGTTTAAGGCCGGCGACAGCTCAACATTAACATATTCGGTTCAGCCGGTAATATTCGATAATCCCATTGCCTACAGTGAAAGGTCGTTCAAGCCTGTGATGCAGGTTGGTAAATTAAAACAGCCCAGCACACACCTGTTTAACTGGCGCACCGATCAGGTTACCTGGAATTCCTATACAGGTTCGGTGTATCCGGGCGGAAGTCCGCTGGCAAGCTGGAGTTTTAACCTGAGCAATCCGGTTAGAACCAAGATTGAGGGTGGCAATGTTTCTAATCCCATAATAATTCCGGCACCGGGTGCCACCACACGTGCACGCATGAATTTGTGGCTGCTGAATGGTTTGCCCCCCTCTGACGGAAAACCGGTAGAAGTGGTGGTTCGCTCGTTTGAGTATATCCCCTAAAAAACAAAAAAGGAGGCACAAAGCCTCCCTCTTTGTATATCAAACCAAATGATTATTTGCTATTGATGAAGATGCGCTCTTGGTAGCTGCCTTCTGCGGTGTTAATCACTATCAGATACATACCTGGTTTAGCGCTGTTCAGGTTGATTTCGGTGTTAATGCTATTGCCACTGAAACCTTTGCTGTAAATCTTCTGACCTACAACATCCGTGATTTCAATAGATCCTGATGTCATGCTGCTGAACATAGCATTTACCACAAACAAGCCGTTACCGGGGTTGGGATACACTTTCACACCACCTGATGCAATATTTGCATTGCCCAGAGTGGCGCAGCTTACACATTTCTCCCAGCAAACAGCAGGCAGTGTGGTGTCTGCTTTTACCACGCCCATGCGGTTGGTAAACTGACCTGTAGTTTTGGTGCAGCTTTCGCCACCGGCAAATGTTTCTTTGGTTGCCCAGCCGTCCAGTGTAAACAGATATTCAAAGGTGTCTGTAGCATTTAGGGGTAGGGTGATTTCGTAAACCTTGTCGTTGTCGGCATCGGTCATGGTGTTGCAAGTACCACACCAGCCGTTAAATGATCCATTCAGGTTTACGGCAGTAAATGAAGATGTGTATTTGCTCAAATCTACCTTAAAGGTAACATTGGCTTTTTCTTTGGTGTTTGCGCAGCTTACGCAAGATTCAAAGCACACAGCATCGAGAACTGCGTTGCCGGTGATTTTCATGAAGCGGTTGGTGTAGCCTGCGGTTGTTTTGGTGCAGGATGAACCTTCTTTCATCATCTCTTTTACCGCCCAGCCATCGAGAGTAAACAGGAACTCAATTGAATCCTGAGGCAGGGGCAATTTTACTTCCCAGATTCCGTCTTTATCAGCATCGGCCATGGGGTTGCAGTTGCCACACCATCCGTTGAAGCTGCCGTTTACAAATACACCGGTGAAAGCGGCGCCTTTGTATTTATTCATGTCTACCTTGAATGTAATATCGTTGGTGCACTCGCTGCAACTTGCCCAGCAAACGTTGCTGAGAACCTTGGTGCCAGTTACTATCAGAAAACGGTTGGTGTAAATTCCTGTGGTTTTGGTACAGGCGCTTCCGGAAGTAAGTTTCTCCTCACCTTTCCAGTTGTCTACTGTGAATTTATATTCAATGGAATCCTGTGTAATGTCGAAAGTGCCGCTGAAAATTTTGTCGCCGTCTGCGTCTGTTAGCTGGTTGCTATTGCCAGACCAGCTGTTGAAGTTGCCGGAAACATATACGTTGGTGTAAGAACCACTGTACTGTTTCATGTTCACGTTGAAGGTAACTAATTTTTTGGTTACGGAACAGGCAGCGCAGCTTTCGAAGCACACTTTGTTTAAGGTTGTGTTTCCGGTGAGTTTTACAAAGCGGTTGGTGTAACCGCCTGTGGTTTTGGTGCAGGAACTACCCACAGTCAGCTTCTCCTGCTTTGACCAATTGTCCATGGTAAACTTGTACTCGATGGAATCATCGGTTATGTCGATTGTGCCGTCCCAAACGCCGTCTTTGTTAGCGTCGCTGAGCGCATTGCTGTTGCCCGACCAGCTGTTGAAATTGCCACTCACATACACGGTTGTGAATGAGCCACCGGCATACTCGTTCATGTCAACCTGAAAAGTAACTTTCTTTTGAGCCGTCAGGCCTGTGAAGAGAGCGCTCAGGAATAAAGCGGTAATGATTTTTTTCATGTCTGTTTTAGTTTAATTATAAACAAAGGTAGAAAAAATCAATCATATTGTAAAAAAAACAATAAGATTATTGTAAAAAATACAATAAGTATGCATTGGAGAGCGAGAAAATATTGTCTAAATTACTACATATCAAATAAATAAGATATGTTTATAAAATTAATTTACTGAAATAAATGGGTTTTATCCGCGGCTTGTTGAAGTTATTTTGGGCAACCCTGCTACAAAAAGTATCAGCGCCTGAGGACCACTTTTCTGTAATCTGCCGTGTATGCCCCCACCACACCGTAAGCACCGGGTACATTGCCCATGATTTTGCCGGGCAGCTGGCTGATGCTTTGCTGTTGCCAGATATGGGCATTTCGGGTATTGTAGAAACTGAACAGGGATTTGCTGATATTTTCGAGGTGAAACTCAATACCGACAGGCCTTTCAGTGGCTGTTTTCAGCAGCGGATCAGAGGTGTAAAAAACCATGTATTTTTTCACCCCGTTGAAAGTGGCATCCGAGAAAATCACTTCGCGTGAACTGTAATTGTTGTAGTCATTGTCTACTGCGGCAAGGTCATCCGAATAAAGGGAAATAAGGTCTTTTTGTAAAAAACTGTCGGATAACTTTCCGGTGTAATCATAGACATACCTGTAGCTTGTTTTGTAGAGGTAGCAGCGGTAATGGTTATCGAAAACGGCATCATCATCAAACCATACAGCCACCGAAAAAGCAAGACCAATGCCGGGTATAAGCTGCCTGGTTGTGTCAAAGGTTTTTATGACAACCCCCCTGGGTACGATTTCCGAAATACTGAATGTTTTACCATTTACTTTACCCAGGAAAATAAAGGTATCGCCGGCTTTCAGGGAATTGGAGCCAAACAGGTGAATGCCTTTTCCTTTGTAAAGTGAGGTATCTTTTGTCTGGTTTGTTTTGTGAATGGAGAAAAACGCGTTCGCCACAGGCATGTCTTTGCTCCCAAACGGTGCGGTAAGCCTGCAATCTACCGTTAAAATACTGTCGGGTGTTATAAAGCAATGCATTGCAGGCAAGGGTGTTGCCTGGTTATCCGGATTGTAGGGAATTTCCTTTACGCATCCGCTCAAAACGGCTATAGCTGCAATATGTAGGATGCGATATCTCAAAAAGCGATTTTGTAACTGATATTGGGCAATAAGGGCAACATGCTTACCTGGTATAGCTTTCGGTTGCCTAGTTTGTCGAAGCCGGGGTTGATGTAGAAAGGATTTAAGCGGTTGTACACATTGAAAAAGCCCAGGGTCCAGTATCCGGTATATTCTTTCCGTTGATTTTGCAGTGTAATGCTGATATCCAGCCTGTGGTTATCAGCAGCCCTGGTGTTGTTGCGGTTTCCGTAGATGAAAATATCGCGGTAGGGATCGTTGGGTGTGGGTGAGCTGTAAACTGCCACAGGCAGGGTATAGGCAAAGCCACTGTTGAATGTCCAGGCGGCATTGATGTCAATATGTGGCTTCCAGTGGTAAACACCCGCCAGGTAGAGGTTATGGCGGCGGTCGTATCGGGCCGGAAATGATTGTCCATTGTTCAAATCTGCAAACCAGCGGCTGTTCCACATGAGGGTATAAGCCACCCATCCGTTTAGTTTTCCGATAGTTTTTTCTGCCAGCATTTCCAGTCCGTAAGCCTCGCCATTACCTGCAGTTACGGCATCTTCCCAGTTTTTGCCTGAGGTAACATAGCCGGCATTGTCTTTATACTCCAGAATATTACCGAAACTGCGGTAAAATATATCTGTTATGAAGGACCAGGATGAGTTGCTTTGTGCATAGCCCAGGCTCAGTTGATCGGCTCTGCCGGGTTGAAACTGCCGGTTGCTGGGTGCCCAGATATCGCTGGGAAGGCCGAGGCTTAAGTTGTTTAGCAGGTGAAAAAACTGTCGGTTTCGGGTAGCTGAGGCATGCAAGAAGCGGTTGTTGCGAAGTTTGTATTTGAGATTGAGCCGGGGCTCAGGCATCACAAAATAGTAGGGCTCGGGCAATTTAAAGCTACTAAGTCTCAGGCCTGCCGAGCCAGTCCAGCGCCGCTCACCATTGAACTGAAACTCAGTGTAGGTAAAATACTCGGGCACATTCAGGCGGGCATCGTTAAAAACAAGATCACTTTCGGTATTATTAATGCGGCTGTACTGATTTCTGTTTCCGGGAATAAACCTGTGATTGGCTGCGCCAAATCCCTGTTCCCATACCCAACCAGGTTTGATGCGCAGGCGTATTTCCCATGCCGCTTCCATATCCTGAATGCCATTTTCCAGTTCATAGCGTGTGTAATCGTCCACATTGGTTTGCGGGTTTAATTTGCTTTCTCTTTGGAAGGAAAATTCGCGGCTGTATTCATAAACGTACCTTGTTATATGCGCTCTGAGCAGCCATTCCATGCCGGTTCTTGCCTGATAATTCCATTTGATACCCGCCACACGGTTACCCCAGCCTGTTAACTGCTTTTTGCGTTCTTCCGTGCTGATTTCGGGCTGTTCATTTTTAGCATATTCATTGAGTCCGCCAATATCCTGACCGGCATAGATACCAGCACTGATGCGGCTTTTGCTGTTGAAACGATGGGTAATACGCGCATTTAAATCCCAGAAATAATAGATATTGTTGGGATTGATGCTGTCGCTTAGGTTGAAAAATGAGGCGGCTTGTGCAGCCATAAGGTCCATGTAGCTGCGGCGCATGGACAGCGTGAAGGTGGTTCTGTCTTTCCATATGGGACCTTCCAGAAAAATGCGCCCCGAGAGTAGGCCTACATTGGCAATTCCGCTCAATTTTTGACGGTTTCCCTCCTTGCTTTGTACCGATATAACGCTGCTCATACGACCGCCATACCGAGCGGGAAAACTTCCTTTCAGCAACCGTGCCGAGCGGAGCGCATCGTCGTTGAAAACAGAGAAAACGCCAAACAGGTGATAGCTGTTAAATACCGGTACGTCGTCCAGCAGCACCAGGTTCTGGTCTGCGGCTCCACCGCGCACATACATGCCCAGCATGCCCTCACTGCCGCCTACCACCCCGGGCAGCATACTCAGGGTGCGCACCACATCGGGCTCTCCGAGCAACTGTGGCATCCAGCCCAGGCGAATGCGGTTCATTTCGTGCTGGTCGGTCTGTCCCTGAACAACCGACTGAAGACCACGTCCTTTCAGTGCCTGTATGTGCACCGCATCTAGGGTTGTGGATTGTTTCAGCATTTCGTACTGCAGGTTGTAATCGCGGTCAATATTCAGGGTATCTGTAACAGGATTGTATCCCGGATAGGTGACTTGCAGAACATGTATTCCTGTAGGAAGTCTCAAGCTGAAAAATCCTGCATCGGAGGTAGTTGTCATGTGTGGCTTTAGCAGGGTGCCCACCACGGCGGCACTGATAAATTCGCCATTGCCTGCAGATAAAATCCGTCCTGAAATGCGATAACCTGCATCGGGACTCCGGGGAAGGCGTTTTTGCAGAAAAATTTGTCCGTTTATAGCTTCATACCGCAGTCCGGCACTTGCCAGAAAATCGTGGAGGGCCAGTGAGGCGCGCACCTTCCGGTAGCTGAAGCTGAATTTTTTGTCTTTTGCAGGGGCCAGCGCGGCATCGTATTGAAAAGGCAGTCCAATGCGTTGTTCGAGACCGGCGATAGCAGTTTGGAAAGAAACGGAGACGGCGGTGTAGCTGATATTTTGCGAAAGACCTTTGTCTTGCGCTAACAGCCCGTTAACTGCGAGCAAACAAGCAGACAGAATAAATAAGCCTCTCACGAGGTAAAATTAAAACAAAAAGAGGTTTGCCTGAACACTCAGGAGCTTACTTTTTTTGGCTGTCAGCATAGTCAAAAACCTTTTTCAGCAAAGCGGTACCGCGTTCTACCGGATTGGAGCGTATGGCATTCTCCTGCTGTTCTATCTCCTGAAACAATGCATTGTTGGCTTTTTCGGTCACATAAGCATTCAGGTCCGGATTTATATCCTGTTTGATACCCAGCAGGGTTTTGTTAAGTGGTTTATTGATTTCACGAATAATTGGATTCCAGTATTCGGTAATTTTTACATCGTTGAGTGCCTGTTGTATAACAGGTTTAAAGGCTTGATGCAGCGCTTCTGATGTGGTATTTTTCAGGTATCGGGTTGCCGCACCGTTGCCTCCGCGCAGAATTCCCATGGCATCAGCGAAAGACATATTTATTACTGCATCTTTAAAAATGGGCATGGCTTTTCCCATGGCATTCTCTGCGCCTTCGTTCATGGCTTTCACGCCTTTGTCGAGTTGTCCGCCAATGGCGGCGTTCAGCACTGCATTTCCGCGGATCTTGCTTGCAAGGTCGCGCACTTCCGGAGGCAGCAGAATCTTTCGTACATCATTTTGAAAAAATGCTCCGGGTTTGTTCAGGGATACTGTTCCTTTGCCAACACCATTTATCAGGGCTTCCTTGAGGCCGGAGGCTACCTCAGACTGAGACGGAACCTTGCGTTCCACGGGGGAAGGGCTTATCTGAACCGGTAGCCGGTTTAGGGTATCGCAGGCGGAAATCAAGGCTACAGCTGCCAGAGAAGAAAAAAGTATGCGCATTATCATTGGATTGATAAAGACAAATTTAGTACCGGTTTTCAGAACAGGGTACTGCTTAGTGAATTTTTCCTTCATCCTCCGGAAATATAGCACTGGCAGTCTCTTTGAAAACCCACCATTTTTGTCCGATGAAGTTTATCATCATTCCCACAGTGGTAGCGCCAATTGCAGCAAGAAATTTATCCAGTTTGATGGTGAATAAAGGCTTTTGCAAGGCTTGTTCCGTTGGTATAATCAGCATCTGAAATTCATTGTCGGGAAGCCACTGAAGAAAAAATTCATTAGAAAGTACGTTCAGCAAGCCGCTAATGCTGTAGAGTGTTATGTATCTGGCAAAGCGCCTGGTATCGCGGTTTTTCTGACCCCAGGTCCATGTTTTGTTCAGGTAGTAATTGAACAGGGTTGAAGAAACAACACTGATGGATTTGGCGATGAATGTGGGTATCCATGGCAGCATGGTGAGCCCATAGTAAATGCTCAGGTCCATTCCAAAACACATGGCACCTACAATACCAAATTTGGTTAGTTCTATATAGGTTTCGCGGGAAATCATGGTTTACGGTTGCTGGATCAGTTTTCCGTTTTCAAAAGTACATTCGGCACCCATGAAGAAACAAGCATTTTTTGCTGTATGCCCTGCGGGAAAATTAAAAATTACCGGATAATGATAGCTGGAAGTGACATTTTGGATGATTTTTTTTGCTGTTTGGCCATAGGGAACAGCATTGTCTTTCATGTCGGTCACACCGCCGACAATGAGACCATTTAGTTTTTTAAGCAATCCGGCCCTTTTTAGTGACATCATCATGCGGTCTATGTGATACAGGTATTCATCCAGGTCTTCCAAAAACAAAACACGGTTATCGGTGTCAGGTTGTTCAGGTGTGCCCAGCGCTGCATACACTAGGCTGAGGTTTCCACCCAGTATTTGTCCGGAAAATTTTAATTGATGCTCAGAAATTGAATTAGCACATTCTATTTCAACCTTCAGGTTGAACAAAGCTTCTTCTGTGCGCTTAATGTTTTCTGCGGTAAACGCATGTTGTATCCCCCAATGTATGGCCATAGGGCCATGTAGGGTAGGAGTTCCCATTTTATTCAAGTGCAGGTGCAGGGTTGTAATATCGCTGAAGCCCACCAGCAATTTGGGTTGGGTTTTCCAGTCAATATCTTCAAGTAATTCCAGCATTTGCACACAGCCATAACCACCGCGGGCACAAAAAATGGTTTTTATATCCGGATTTTGCCATGCCTCACGCAGGTCAGCAGCGCGCTCTTCAGCCGTTCCTGAAAACTGGTGGTTGCGTCCATAGAGGTGTTGACCTTCATGGAGTATAAGGTTCTTTTTTTTGCACCAGATTGTAAAAGCCGACATGTCCTGCCTGTTCACCGCCCTGGCAGGGGCAATGAGTGCAACATGGTCACCGGGTTTTAACGCGGTTAGGTTTTCCAATTTTTGATGATTTTTTCGGTTTCTGTAAGTTTCCTCAGAGACTTCTGAATCAGGTCTTTGGCTTCATTCAGGGTGGCTTCCAGATCATCAATACCAATTTTACCGCTTTCCAAGTCTTTCATGATTACTTCAAGCCGTTTTTTGGCTGCTTCGTAAGAAAAGGTATCGTTAGTTGTCATTTTTGGTTATCAAGGCATGCGAATATCCGTCTGAAAAGCGAATTTCAACATCATCGTTTTCCGAAATTTGTTGACGTGAGGTAACAATGTGTCTATTTTTGGATATAAGTGTGTAGCCCATTTCCAGTGTTTTGGAGGGTTGCATCATATCCAGGTGTTTTTCTGCCTGCAGCAGTTTGTTTTTTTCAGACTCCAGCAGCCACGATGCTGCTGTTTTGAGCCGTCGGGCTGCATCTTGCGCCTGCTGTTTACCGGTTTCAAAAAAGCGGGCAGCGGCATTTCCAATTCGGGTTTGTCCGTCCTGCAGCCATCCGAGAAAAGCCAGGTTATGCTCGGTGATGGCGGCAGCGCAGCGGGTGGGGGTTTTTAGCATGGTATGTCCCACCACATCTGCCACGCATATATTGCGGTCGTGGCCTATGCCGGTGAGCACGGGTTTGGGGCAATCGGCAATGGTTTTGGCAAGTTCGTAGTCGTCAAAGGCGGTGAGATCTGTATTGCTGCCGCCCCCACGCACCATGGCAATCACATCAAATTCAGCGGCGCGGGCAACGATGGTATTGAGTTGTTTCAGCAGTTCCCTTGCGGCATTCTGGCCCTGCACCGAGGCTGGAAATTCTTCCACTTCATAGGCAATATTCCAGCTATTTTGTTTCAATTCTTTCAAAAAATCCTGGTGGCCGTCGCTGCCGGGTGCGGCAACCAAGGCGACGCGCTGCATTACCAGTGATTTGTTTACCAGTTGGTTGGCCGAAACATAATCACCATCTTCCAACCACACGAGGTGTGGCACATCGAATGCTAGTTTGCGCAATACTTTTTCGCGATCCTGCTCTAGTTTGCCCAGGGTGTATGCCGTGTCAATGTCCAAAATATTTAAGCGCAACCCGTAACGCTCATGAAACTGAATTTCCACTTCCAGCACTACCTGCAGGTTTTGTTCGAAGGTGATGCCGGTAACGTTTTCAAATTCTTTGATAAGGTTAAAATGTTCGCGCCAGATGACGGCGCCTGCGGCAGCTGCAATTTCATTTCCTTGTTTTTCAATCAGGTTTAGGAACACGTACTGCCGATTGTGGTAAATTTTTACGTCTGTAGTTTCCGCAATAATGCGGAAGGTATGGCCGGAAAAACCCGCCTCCAGAGCCCTGCGCACCCCACCCATCAGGTCGGAAAGATTCATCCAGGGTTTCATAGCAAATGGTAGTAAAATCTAGCCTTGCTCACCACGCTGTGGTAGCCATCTGTTATTACTGCTATTTTTTCGCTGATGGCCCGCATAATTCCGAGGATTTGTTCCTTCAGTTGAGATGGTATTTCTAAGTAGCGGCAGCTAATTTCTTTGCCCATTAAAAATGTGTTTTTTAATGCGATCTTATCGGCGATGCTGTGTTCGCTGGCATCAAGAATATCGGGTTGTTGGGTATGCACCGACATGCTGTCTGCCGCTGTTTGTATAAGGGTTGAATCCTTGTGATTGGTATTTTCTGTTGAGTTGCTGTTGCAAGCCCAAATTGAAAGGGCAATAGATAAGCCTATGATGAATTCTTGCATTATTGTTCAAAATAAGCATGGAATGAGGACATGGCAAAGTCATTTTTCATTGTGCAGATTCTGTGTAAAAGGCAGCTTTGCGATTGCGCAATTATGGGTAACTTTGTATTGTGAAATTTTTCGCAGAAATTGAAATCATGCCCAAGAAAGGGTTGCTGGATCCCCAGGGTAAGGCCGTTACACACAGCATGTCTTCCATAGGGCTGTCGCAGGTTAGCGAGGTTCGTGTGGGCAAATTCATGACCATGGAAATGGAAACTGCAGACGAAGCGGCGGCTTATGCGGCGGCTGAAACAGCCTGTAAAAAGTTGCTCGCCAACCACATCATGGAAAGCTACCATATCCGCGTAAAAGCGCTGTAATGATCGTTTACAACGTCACTTGCCATATTTCATCCGACATGGAGGCCGAATGGCTTGTCTGGATGCGCGGCGAGCATTTGCCGGAGGTAATGGCCACAGGGTGTTTTCTGGAGGTGAAAATGATGCGCCTGCTCACCAAGGCTGATGACGATGAGGGCATAAACATTGCAGTTCAGTACACTGCGCAAAGCATGGCAGATTATGAGCGCTACCGCGACACACACGCCCCGGTCCTACAGGCCAAAACCCGCGAGAAATATGGCGAGCGTGTGCTGGCATACCGAAGTTTGCTTGAGGTGATTGGGTAGAGGCATGCCTCGGCAGGCTCAGTATGGCATGAGCGGACAGGCACCGCAACTATTAAACCGAAAAAAATTAAACGACACACCCCTCGTCCAGCCTAGGGTGAACTCAATATGGCACTGCCATTCGGCGGCTGCTTGGGTAGCGGTTGCCTCTGTTCAGCAGCAGAAAAATACTGATTTCATGGGTTCTGGGTGCTCCCTGTCTTAAATCTGAAACGGTTTGTTCGTAGATGTATTGTAAATCCCACTGTTTTGCCCTTACGCCCAAATTAATGGTTGCGGCATCAGCACTAAATGATTGGTACCATAACCTGCGATGACCGATTCCAAAGGCAAAATTGTTGGACCGCAGACCAACGGATGCATTGGCCTGTGAGAATAATCCCTGTTTCATTATCATGCCCTGAATATTCAATGCGGCAAATTGCGTAGCATCAATTTCGCGCAGTACAATATTACCAGAGCTGTGCAGTGTGAAGCGACGTTCTATCCGGTTATCCGAAACACCAATGTAGTCATACTTGGGTTGTGTGATGTTGTGGCAGGCCGCACCAATATGAAAATAACGGTTAAAAACAACAGCACCTGCAGCCATATCCACATTGCCAATTCTGGCCGTCGGTATGGCTTCTGCTGTTTTGCGAACTGCTCCTTTGGTATAGTCTACCTGATCCTCAAACCGCAATCTTGAAATATCGAAACCCTGGTTTCTATAGCCCAATGTTAAACCGTACTGCGCAGACCAGTTGCCCTTATTAAAAGGAGTCTGGTATGCATAAGCCACATTGAACTGCTGGGCGGTCATTCCGCTTCCTACTCCATCGGTAATGGCATAAAAGCCGATATTGCTATAGTTATTGCCGATGTTTTGATCATATGACAACAGACTGCTTCTGAACAGCAGCGATTTGCCCCACTGGCTGCGATGCTGGGCGCCAACCCGAATCGCAGGATCATCATCTAGGGTATTGCTGGCACCGGTCATGGCAGGGTTTACATAAGCGCCACTCTGAATATAACGACCAAATACAAGGTCTTGGGCGTCTGATGCGCTCACCGCTATAGAAATTAATGTTAGAAAATAAAAACGCATTTTCATTATCTTAAAACAGTTACAGTTCCAGCATGCCACACGTTTTGTCCTGTGCCTTTTAATGTTGCGGTTATTAAATAGGCATAGGCACCTGCCGGTACCGGTTTATCCCCACTTCTGCCATTCCACTTTGGCTGATTGGGTCCACCCCTGAATATTAAACCACCCCATCTGTCATAAACATCGAAGGTTTGTATTTCAAAGATATCGGGGAGGCCAAATTCTTCGTTTAAGCCATCCCCTGTGGGTGTAAAAGCATTGGGTATAATATCTTTTAACGACTGCACAACAATTATATCAAAACTGTCCTTCCCTGTGCAACCCTTGCTGTCATTGACATACAAAAACACCCGTGTGCTGTCGTTTGTAATTACCTTTTGGGTAGGTTTGCCTACGGTTTTTGAAAACAAACTTGCCGGTGTCCAGGTGTATATATATTGGCCGCTCGGATTCACAACAGAATTAAGTGTTGTAAATTTACCTTTCATGGTTAGGCGGTTGGCGATGATTTTAGGTACTATTTCCAGTGGCTCACCGAGGGTAACCTGCAGCGAATCTGAGCAACCGTAAACATCTTTCACCACCACTCTGTAGGTGCCTTTTTTCAGACCCACGGCATTGGCGGTAACCTGAGTAGCTGAATCGTTCCAAATCCATCGGTATTTGCCGGTACCTCCTGTTGTTTGTGTGAAAATACGTGCATCCCGGTAGTTATAGCAAGTAACAGAATCAATTTTAGTGATTGAAATATTTACCTTCAAGGGCTCCTTTACAGAGGCGGCAGCCGAGTCGCTGCAACCATAAATATCTTTTACGATCACTTTGTAGGTACCTTTCTTCAGAGCCGTGGCATTTCGGGTAGTTTGCCTGGCTGCATCATTCCACTGGTACTTGTAGCCGTTACTGCCTCCTGATGTGGATGTGCTGATGCTACCGTCTGCACCGTTAAAGCAGTTAACGCTGTCTACCGCCGTGATGCTGATGCTTACTTTGGCAGGTTCGTTCACCGCAGCAGTAGCTGAATCGCTGCAACCGTAAATGTCTTTAACTACGACCTTGTAGGTGCCTTTTTTGAGTGCGGTGGCATTTTTGGTAGTTTGCTTGGTGGCATCGTTCCACAGATATTTATATCCGTTGCTACCTCCCTTAGTGGATGTGCTGATGCTGCCATCCGCACCGTTAAAGCAGTTAACGCTGTCAACGGCTGTTACACTGAGGCTCACCTTCGCCGGTTCATTCATGACCGCCACCAATGAATCGCTGCAGTCGTACATGTCTTTTACCACTACCTTGTAAATGCCCTTTTTCAGGTTATTGATGGCAGCCGTTTTGCGGTTCAAAGGATCATTCCACTGGTATTGATAGCCGTTGCTGCCACCCGCAGTGGTCACACTGAGGCGTCCATCGGAGCCCGCAAAACAATTAACACTGTCATTCAAGAGAAGCCTTACAACCACCTTGGCGGGTTCGTTCACCGCAGCGGTAGCCGAATCGCTGCAACCGTAGATGTCTTTAACTACGACCTTGTAGGTGCCTTTTTTGAGTGCGGTGGCATTTTTGGTAGTTTGCTTGGTGGCATCGTTCCACAGATACTTATAACCATTGCTGCCGCCGGTGGTGGAAGTATTTATGCTTCCGTCTGCGCCATTAAAACAGTTTACGCTGTCCACCGCCGTGATGCTGATGCTTACCTTGGCAGGTTCATGCACCGTACCACTGATTGAGTCCGAACAACCATAGATGTCCTTCGCTATCAGCTTGTATGTTCCCTTCTTCAGGTTACTTGCCTTGCTCGTTGTCTGTTTGGCGCCATCATTCCATTGGTATTTGTAACCATTGCTTCCTCCACTGATTGAGGCAGTGATACTTCCATCAGATCCCTGGTAGCAGTTTACTGAGTCGATCGCCGT
>Ga0194121_10002201_pt1 | contig 31332 bp, 28 predicted proteins | sample TA2MahCa50mmetaG_FD_148609 | JGI IMG/M metagenome (GOLD analysis project Ga0194121, IMG submission 148609) | Freshwater microbial communities from Lake Tanganyika, Tanzania - TA2015020 Mahale Deep Cast 50m | ecosystem: Environmental > Aquatic > Freshwater > Lake | place: Tanzania: Lake...
AGCAACAGAGATGGAATCAAAAGAATGTTAACAGACATTAAACCAACTTATTTTATTCCAGTTTATGGAAATCATTTCTTCTTAAAAGAAGGAGCCAGAATTGCCTACGAATTAGGCATGCCAAAAAGTAATGTTTTTGTTCCAGATAATGGGTCTATTATAAAGTTTAGCAAAGATGGAGCTGAAGTATTAAAAGAAAAAGTCCCATCAAGTTATGTGTTTGTTGACGGACTTGGCATTGGCGATGTTGGAGAAATTGTTTTAAGAGACAGACAGATGTTAGCTGAAGATGGAATGTTTGTTATCGTGGCAATTGTTGATTCAAAAACAGGCAAAGTAAGAAATTCTCCAGATATTATTTCTAGAGGATTTGTATATTTGAGAGAGTCAAAAGATTTGCTAAGACAGACTCGAAAAAAAGTTGTTGAAATAGTAGATAAAACCGCAGGAAATGGCTTGCCCGTAAACTGGTCTTATGTTAAAGATGAAATAAGAAACAAAGTTGGAGATTTCTTGGCAACCAAAACATCTAGACGCCCCATGGTTTTGCCAGTAGTAATTGAAGTTTGAGTGATAGCGAAAACCCGCCTAAATTTTTGAGGGAATTTGAAAATATAGTAAATAAGTTACAATGTACCCAAATAAGTTTTAGAATTATTTAATAATATATCAAAAACTTAGGCGGGTACTCATTGTATTCGCATGAAAATATTCAGTGGCATAAGGCCATCAGGCCAAATACATTTAGGAAACTATCTTGGAGCAATTAAGCAATGGATTGATCTCCAAAAGGAGAACGAGTGTGTTTTTTCTATTGTTGACTTACACGCTATTACCACTCCATATGACCCAAAGGAATTAAAGAAGGATATACTCAATACAGCCATTATTTACTTGGCAGCTGGAGTTGACCCAGACAAATCTATTATTTTTGTTCAGTCTCGCGTACAAGAACACTCAGAGCTTGCATGGTTATTTGAGACAATAACACCAATGGGAGAATTAAACAGAATGACCCAGTTTAAAGAGAAAAGCAAAGAGAATAAAGACTATATAAATTCTGGCTTACTAAACTACCCAGTCCTAATGACTGCTGATATTTTACTATATAAAGCAGATGCGGTCCCCGTAGGAAAAGACCAAGAGCAACACCTTGAGCTCACAAGAACAATAGCCAAAAAATTTAATCAAAAATTTGGTGATACATTCAAAGAGCCAAAATCATTAATACTTAAAGAAGGAGCAAAAATAATGAGCTTGACCGACCCAAAGAGGAAAATGTCTAAATCAGATGATAAAAAGTCTTACATTTCGCTCTTTGATTCACCAGAAGAAATTACAAAAAAAATAATGTCAGCAACCACAGACTCCGGCAAAGAAGTAAAGTATAACATTACTAAGAAACCCGGCATATCAAATTTACTGACTATTTATAGCCTATTAAGCAATCAAACAACTCAAGAAATTGAGAAAATGTTTGTAAAAAAATCTTATTCTGAATTTAAAAAATCGTTGGCAGAGGTTGTAGTAAACTATCTAGAACCATTCCGCAGAAAACAAAAAGAGTTTTCAGCCAGAGAAATATATGTTGAAGAAATACTAAATCAGGGTAAAAGCAAAGCATTGGTTATAGCTCAAGAAACTATTCAGGAGGTAAGAAGCAAAATGGGACTCTCGTAATAACTTCTATTTTCTATAAACAAAAAACGGCCCTCTCAGGCTGTTTTTTTAATTCTTAATAATTTCTGATAATTCTTTTTGCTTCTCTTCTAGTAATTCTTTTGTATCCGCCTCAATAGTTAGCCTTAATAATGGCTCAGTGTTTGAGGGTCTCACATTAAACCACCAATCTTTGTATTCTATGGTAACGCCATCTAAAAAGTCTTGTTTTCCGCTAGCATACTTTTCTTTAATTTTTTCTAAAATAGCTTCCTTTTCTTCAACCTCAAAATTATCCTCTGCTTTTGAATAAATAGAAAGTTTGCTAATTATTTCTGAAACTTTTTTACCTTCACTTGATATAATCTGCAGTAAAGTCAAAAATGTAATCATTCCTGAATCCATATACCAATAATCAGCAAAACAATAATGTCCTGAAAGTTCTCCACCCATTATACCATCATTTTTCATCAAACCCTCTCTTACATTCACAAAACCCACTTGAGTTCTTATTGGTTTTCCGCCCCATTTTTCAACAAATTCTGAGACCGCTTTTGAACAAATGGCATTATAGGCAATTGCTTTACCCGGATTTTTAGTCAAAAAATACTTTGCCAACAATAAAAGCACAATATCAGCAGGAACCAGTTTTCCTAATTCATCAACCAAAAATATTCTATCAGCATCCCCATCAAAAATAATGCCAAAATCTGCACCCTCATTTTTTACTAACTCTGAAATTTGATCAGATGACCCTTTTTCTAAGGGATTTGGCGAGTGATTTGGAAAGTTTCCATTAGGCTCAAAATTAAGCTTTATTACTTCAACTGGCAGTTTATCAATAATCTTATCTAAAGCTTCTCCCATAACCCCATTTGAAGCATCCACAACTACTTGAAACTTTTTAGTACTTCCTAAAAACCCAAAAGTAAAATTAAAAAAATCCTCCCAGATATCTTTTTCATTTATTTTTCCTTTTGGGACTTCAGTGTATCCGTTCTTTTCAATTGTAGAAAATAAATCTTTACCACGAATCATCTGCAATACTCCATTTTCTTTTGTAATCATTTTAAACCCATTGTATTCTTTTGGATTATGGCTGGCTGTAATCATAATTCCAGAGTCACAATCATATTTTGCTACAGCAAAATAAAGCCCTTCTGTTGGGACTCTACCAATAAAGTAGACTTCTGCCCCTTGAGAGATAATGCCCTCTGAAAGACTTCTAAAAAGCTCTGGGGACGATAATCTAGCATCATACCCTACGGCTACTTTTTTGGCGTTTGTGTGTTTTATAAAACCCCTTCCAACCTCAAAGGCAGTGGCCTCGTTTAGTTGGTCAGGATAGATACCTCTCACATCATAAGACTTAAAAATTGAAGACTTTATCATATTTCATGCATTATCTCACTAAGGACTTGAATTTTCAAGTAAAATCTGGTAGGATATCTTTAATAAATCCTACTCATAATGTGTAGGAAGTTTATAGTAATAAATATGAAAACATACGAATTAACATATATCATATCTTCCCAAATCACTTCAGAAGAGGCCGAATCTACAAAAAAAGATGTAGATTCACTAATCCAGAGTAATGAGGGAGTTATTTTAAGATCAGAAAAACTGGGAGCCCAACCTTTAGCATATAGCATAAAAAAGCAGGGTTCCGGATACTTTAATATTGAGACTATTCAAATTGATGAGTCAAAAATAAAAGGAATAAGCGAAAACCTTTTAAAAAACGACAAGATTTTAAGAAGTATGGTTGTGGTTAAGAAACCCTCAAAGGTTATGAAAGATAGAAGATCAAAAAGAATTATGCCAGTATCAGATTTTCCTTCAAACAAAAAGTCACCATTAGAAATAATGAAAAAAGAAGATAAAAAGGGAGATAAGGTTGATACAGCTGACTTAGATAAAAAATTAGACGAGCTACTTAAAGAGTAGGATTTAGGATATAGCGTTTAGGATTTAGTAAAAACTACACCCTAGGCTCTACATTCTACGCCCTAAGATAATGAATTTAAACAAAGCTTTCGTATTAGGAAATGTCACCAGAGACCCAGAGGTAAGATCATTGCCTTCTGGTCAACAAGTCACATCTTTTAGTATTGCCACAAATAGATTTTATACAGATCAGGCAGGGCAAAAAAAACAGGAGGCGGAGTTTCATAATATAGTATGTTTTGGAAAGTTGGCTGACATTTCATCAAGATATTTAACAAAGGGTTCATTAATACTTATTGAAGGAAGAATAAAAACAAGAAATTGGACCAATCAATCAGGAGTAAAGCAATATAGGACAGAAATAATTGCAGACTCACTTCAATTGGGCCCAAGAGGGTCTGGTGGAGGTGGAAATAGCCAGTACAATAAGAGCGAATCCTCATTTACTAAAGCTTCAGAAGATAAAGATATTCCGATAATAGAAGAAAACGCCCCGCAGGCAAATTTTTCAGACAATAGCGGGTCATCAGAAGAAATAGATGTTAAAGATATACCATTTTAATTCGTAAATCATAATTCATAAATCTTAAATCGTAAAATTATGTTTTGTTATTTTTGCCAAAAAAATATAGACCAAGTAGATTATAAAAACACACAATTGTTGGGTCGTTTTGTTTCTGGCTTTTACAAAATTAAAGCAAGAAAAAAGACAGGCCTTTGCTCACATCACCAAAGAAAAATTGCTACAGCTATTAAAAGAGCAAGGCAAATGGGAATGATTCCATATACACCCAAGTAAGGATTTAGAGTGTGTAGTACACTAAAAAACAGCCCATGTGGGCTGTTTTTTAGTGTACTTCTTTGAAAAACCTAATTTCTTTCAACTTCTTTAATATCTGGAGAATAACCTTTTTTACGCTTCTTGTCTAATAAACCCAATACCTTATTTTGTTCTTCCTCAGACATTTTTCCAAATTCTGAAAAAAAATCTTCCACAGCTTCTTTATCAACATCTTTTTCTGGATTGTAATCTGGAGAAAAATTTTCTCTCTCTGACATAAATTTTAAAAACTACATAATTATACAAGCGACCTTTTAGGATTATTGAATTACTCCAGCCTTTATTTTTTCAATAACCTCTGGGTGTTCTTTTAAAAATGCTTTAGTAGCTTCTGTGCCCACACCCATTTTCTCTCCATTAAGAGAAAAAGTATTCCCTAATTGTTTTATCATACCGTTAGCCAAACCCGCCCTTAAAGCATCTCCTGCTTTTGATATGCCCTCATTGTAATAAATATCAAATTCAGCAACCCTGAATGGTGCAGCTACTTTATTTTTTACCACTTTTGCCTTTACCCTGTTTCCAACAATTTCATCTCCTGATTTTATTTGAGCCGTTCTTGCTAAATTAACCCTTACCGAAGCATAAAACTTTAAAGCCAATCCACCGGGAGTAGTTTCTGGATTTCCAAAAACCATTCCAATTTTCATTCTAGTTTGATTAATAAAAATAATCATGGTGTTTGATTTTGCTGCAATACTAGATAACTTTCTGCAGGCTTGTGACATCATTCTTGCCTGAAGCCCCATATGTTGGTCTCCAATTTCACCTTCAATTTCACGCTGGGGAGTTAGGGCCGCCACCGAGTCAACAACAATCACATCAACATTTTTAGTATTTACCAAAGTCTCAACAATTTGCAAAGCATTTTCCCCAGAATCAGGTTGCGAAATCAATAAGTCATCAATATTTACACCAAGTCTTTTGGCATAATCAGGGTCCATAGCGTGTTCAGCATCAATATAGGCGCACACACCCCCTTTTTTCTGGGCTTCAGCCACAATATGAAGGCATAAAGTGGTTTTGCCCGATGATTCAGCTCCATAAATTTCAATTATTCTACCCCTTGGCATTCCCCCAACTCCAAGAGCCATGTCCATAGCAATTGACCCAGTGGGAATAGCATCTACATTCACCTTGCTGGTCTCAGAAAGCTTCATAATTGATCCCTCACCAAACCGCTCCTTAATTTGATCAATAGCAGAGCTTAAGGCTTTGTTTTCTTTCTTATTTTCTTCTTTTGCTTTTTCTTTTTTTGCCATATTTTTAACTTTTAATTAATAACTATCTCAAACCTTCTCCCATCCTGCCTCCTTTGGAGTTGTTTCTGACTCATCAAAACCTGTATTATCAATATCAGCTAATTTTACTCCTTGATGGTCGCCATATACTTCTCTGGGCTTTGCTCCATCAGCTGGTCCAACTACTCCCTGCTCTTCTAACATATCAATTAATCTTGCAGCTCGTGAATATCCAATTCTCAATCTTCTTTGCAAAAAAGAAGCTGAAGCTTTTTTAGTTTCTAAAACAATTCTTTTTACATCGTCAAACAAAGGGTCATTATCACCCAAAAATACTTCTCCTCCGCCTCCTTTTTCATCTGAAGCTTGTTGTGTTTCAAGAGAATCTTTAAGGCTTTGTATCAACAAAGATTGTGGCTCCTCTATTGTCCTGCCCTGCTCTCCTAACCAATCAGTCACTTTTTTAACTTCTTTTTCTGAAATATATGGCCCCTGAATTCTAGTAATTTTTGAGCTTTTTGAAGACAAGAAAAGCATATCTCCGTATCCTAAAAGTTTTTCGGCTCCTGAAGTATCTAACACCGTCCTTGAATCAATTTGAGAGGCAACTTGAAAGCTAATGCGCGAAGTAATGTTTGCCTTAATTAACCCAGTAATAACCTCTACAGAAGGCCTTTGAGTTGCCAACACCAAGTGAATTCCCGTGGCTCTAGCCATTTGAGCAAGTCTTACAATTCCAGCCTCCAATTCCCTGCCCTTGGCAGCCATCAAATCCGCCAACTCATCAACCACCAAAACAATATATGGCAACTGTGAGCCAGATTCAATAACAGACTTATTTGTATTGTAGCTCTTTAAATTTCTAGATCCAACCTCTGAAAAAACTTCAAATCTTCTTTCCATTTCTCTTACCAACCACTGTAAAGCATTCATTGTTTTTGTTGCATCATAAATTACAGGACAAAGCAAATGCGGAATCTCATTGTAGTTTTGAAATTCAACCCTCTTTGGGTCAACCATAATCATTCTTAAGGTTTCAGGAGTGCTTTTATACAAAAGACTTAAAATCAAAGAATTCAAGAAAATGGTTTTTCCTGTTCCTGTGGCTCCAGCCACCAACATATGAGGCATTTCTGTCAAATCTGTATACGTTGGAGATCCTCCAACATCTTTTCCGAGAGCAATCAACACGCTAGCCGGATTTTCTTGATACTGCGCATCTGAAATTAAACTTCTTAAAACTACAGTAGCTCTTACTTTGTTTGGTACTTCAATTCCAACAAGTGACTTTCCGGGAATTGGAGCTTCAATTCTAATTGGGTGAGCCGCCAAAGCCAAAGCCAAATTATTAGATAGCGTAGTAATCTTTGAAAGTTTTACGCCTTCAGCTGGTTTAAATGCGTATTGCGTGACAGCAGGCCCCACATTCACTTCAGCCATTTCAACAGGTATTCCAAAATTTTCTAATGTTTTCTTAATAATTAGTGAGTTTTCTTTAATGTTTCCGGATGTTGGGACAGTTTCGTTTTTATTTAATAAATCAATTGGAGGCAAGGAGTATTTGCCCTTATTAATAGCTGTAATAGGAGTAGCTACAACTTTTTTATTTGCCACTTCAGCAGGCGGACTCTTTTTAAACAGAGACACCTTTGGTTGCAAAGCCTCCTTTGGTTTGTCTTCTAAGCCCTTAATTTTTAGGTTAGGTGAATCTGTACTAAGAAGGGGGCTTTTTACCTGCCTGCCGTCAGGCAGGTCTTCCTTATCAATCTCATGCAAAATAAACTGCAGGAATATAAACAAACCAATAAGAATAATTGACGAAAACACAATATTGGCAACCAACAAGCCAAAAAACTTGACCAACATTGTTGCCAGCCAGCCCAACAGGCCAATCTGACTTTTATTTAAATTCTGGTTAGCTGAAATACCAGAAATTCCAGTCACTAAAATTAAAACCCCTAAGGTGATTGCCAGTATTTTTACTTTTTTGTGAGACTTTAAAATAATTAATCCGCTCAAAAACAAAGACAGTATAATTGTGACAACTGTAATTCTTGAATCACCGAAAATAAGCTTAAGCAATCCTACAATCACCTTTCCTGCAACCCCAGACTTATCAAAAAAGGAAAGCGTTATAATAATAGAAATCAAAAAGACGGTGATTGCCTTAATCCATTTCTTCGTCTTTATAGTCAAAAGGTATTCCTTTCGCTTCTCTGGTTTATTCCTTCCTCCATCCCTTCCATTCTTTTGGCCATTCTGCATTTTCTCCTCCTTAAAATTGTTGTTTTTTCCCTTCTTTGCCATGTTTTATAATATTCTATTGTAGCATGTGCTTATCTTTGTGCAAGATAAAAGCCTCTCTGAAATTTCTCTCAGAGAGGCCATAGTATTACCCTCTCTTATCCATACAAGCAAAAAACACCGATTTCTCGGTGTTTTTTGGCCTCTATTTACTTCTTCTCTTCTGGCTTTATGAATCCTGTTCCTACTGGTATTAACTTTCCAATAATAACGTTTTCTTTTAGTCCTCTTAATTTATCTTCCTTTCCTTCTAATGATGCCTTAATCAAGACTCTTGAAGTTTGCTGGAAGGAAGCTGCTGACAAGAATGATTCAGATGCTAAGGCGACTTCTGAAATTCCCAACAATGTTTGCAAACCTCCAGGTGGAGTCTGTTTTTCTTTCTTTAATCTATCAACTTCTTCTTGGAAAATAGACCATTCAATAATTTCACCTCTAATCCATCCTGAGTCTCCCTCATCCTTAATTCTTATTCTTGAAAACATTTTCTGCACAATTACTTCAATGTGTTTGTCGTGAATATCAACACCCTGAGAAGCATAAATTCTTTGCACTTCTTTTAAGATGTATTTTTGTGTTTCTTCTAACCCAGAAGCCTTGTACAACTTTTTTAAATCCAAACTTCCTTGACAAAGAGGCTGACTTTCTTTTACTTCTTGTCCAACAGAAACTAATATGGCAATTTTGCCTGGTATTTTATACTCAATTGGCAATTCTTTTTTGCCTTCCTCGCTTGATGGCTGTATTGTAATGACTCTTTTTTCTTCATCAATTTTTGTCACTTTTCCAGCTGTAAGAGAAATTACTGCCTCTCCCTTTGGAGTTCTTGCCTCAAAAATTTCTTCAATTCTTGGCAAACCTTGAGTAATATCCCCACCTCCAGCTACTCCTCCTAAGTGGTGAGTTCTTAATGTAAGCTGGGTTCCTGGCTCTCCAATAGCTTGTGCAGCCACCACTCCAACGGCTTCCCCAAGTTTAACTAAATTGTTTCTTGATAAGTCCCATCCATAACACTTTTGACAAACACCCTTTGTACTTTTGCAAGATAGCGGAGATCTTAAAACAACCTTTTCAATTCCTTCTTTTGAAATTTGACCTGCTTGAGCCCAGTTAATTATCTCTCCTTTTTTAACTATTTTTTCTTTGTTTATTTCAACATCTTCCAAACAATATCTTCCAACTAACTTAAATGTAAAGTCCTGCTCAATATCATCGGCATCTTTTTTATAAACAACCATTCCTTTTTTATCTCCACAATCTTCATCGTAAGTGATTACATCGTGAGCAACATCAATAAGTCTTCTTGTTAAGTACCCCGCAGAAGAGGTTCTTAAAGCAGTGTCCGCTGTACCCTTTCTAGCTCCGTGAGTTGAAATAAAGTACTCAAGCACATTAAATCCTTCTGCGAATGAAGACTTAACCGGCAATTCAATAATTTCTCCAGCTGGATTATTAACCAAACCCTTCATTCCAGCCATCTGTACTGGTTGAGACCAAGTAGCTCTAGCTCCAGCATTAATAATTGATAACACAGGACCGTCAGCTGGTAGCGTTGTCTTAATTAAGGCTTCAAGCTTTGTTTTTACTTCTTGCCAAACTAAAATTTTCTGAGAGCTCTTTTCTTCTTGTGAAAGTAATCCTTTTTCGTAGTGAGATTCAATTTTTTCAACCTCTTTTTCAGCATCTAAAATCATTTGTTCTTTTTCTTTTGGAACAATTAAGTCATCCATTCCCCAAGAAATTCCAGCTGTTGTTGAATACTCAAAACCCATTGTTTTTATTCTGTCCAAAGCATCAATTGACTCTTCTCCTGAATACTTTTCAATAATGTCACGAACAAGTGCCTTCAAGCCCTTGTTATCAATTTGCTTATTAACAAAAGGATAATTTTGCGGCAAAGCTGAGTTGAAAATTAATCTTCCGACACAAGTTTCAATAAATTCTTTATTTTCTAACCTTGGATTAACAACTTTTATTTTCTCGTTTAATCCCAAAAATCCGTATTCTAAAGCAATAATCGCCTCTGTACTATTTGAATAAATTTTAATTAATTCAGGCTTTTCTGGCTCTACTAATTTTGTTAATAGATAACATCCCAAAACAATATCTCTGAATGGACCAATTACAGGCAAACCGGTAGCAGGCCTTAACAAATTTAAAGAAGACAACATTACTTCCTTTGCTTCTTTTTGAGCCTCATCAGACAAAGGCAAGTAAACTGCCATTTGGTCTCCGTCAAAGTCAGCGTTAAAGGCCTCGCAAGCCAAAGGATGAAGTTTAATTGTTTCTCCTTCTGTTAAAACCGGATGAAAGGCTTGAATTCCAAGTCTATGTAAAGTTGGAGCACGGTTAAGTAAAACCAACTTGTCTTTTACAATTTCTTCCAAAATAGCCCACACTTCAGGGACTTTTTCTTCAATCAATCTTGAAGCTCCCCTAATGTTATAAGCTAATTCTTTATCTAATATTCTCTTGATTACAAAGGGTTTAAAAATTTCCAAAGCCATTGTTTTTGGCAAACCGCATTGTGAAAAATGTAATTCAGGACCCACTGCAATTACAGATCTTCCAGAATAATCAACACGCTTACCCAAAAGGTTTTGCCTAAATCTTCCTTGTTTTCCAGCAAGCATAGCAGCTAAAGATTTTAACAATCTCTTGCCTCCGGTTGTAGCTGTGGTAGTCACACCTTTTCTCATTTCATTGTCCACCAAAGCGTCAACAGCTTCTTGCAACATTCTTTTTTCATTTCTAACAATTACAGCTGGAGCTGAAATTTCTTGAAGATATTTTAATCTGTTATTTCTGTTAATTACTCTTCTGTATAAGTCATTTAAGTCTGATGAAGCATATCTTCCTCCATCTAATTGCACCATTGGTCGCAAATCAGGTGGCAAGATTGGCAAAACATCCAAAAACATCCATTCTGGTCTTACTTTTGCACGAAGCATTCCTTGGAATAATTTTAGTCTTCTTAAAATTTTCTTTTTTGTAGCAGGCGGAGCTTCATTACTTTCTTTGACTATTTCATCAACGGTTGTTTCTAAGTCAACTTTTTTAAACAAATCCCTAATTACTTCAGCTCCGGTTCCAGCCTCAAACATTTCTCCGTATTTTAATGAAAGTGTATGATATACAACTTCAGATAAAATTCTCAAAGGCTTTATATCCAAAACTTCTTCCTTTACTTTTTCTCTTAACTGCCTTAATTCGTTTTTCTTTGCTTCTGTTTTTTCTTTACTAGATTTTTGTTTAAATTCTTCCTCAACTGCATCTAAAATTCTCTGTCTAGCATCTTCGTCAACCTTTGTAATAATGTATGAAGAAAAATAAATTACTTTTTCTAACTGTTGAGAGCTTTTATTCAAAACCAATCCCATTCTTGATGGCACACCTCTCAAAAACCAAATATGTGAAACCGGAGCTGCCAACTTAATGTGGCCCATTCTTTCTCTTCTTACTTGTGACTTTGTCACTTCAACCCCGCATCTGTCACAAACTACTCCCTTATATCTTATTCTCTTATATTTTCCACAAGAGCATTCATAATCTTTTTCTGGACCAAAAATCCTTTCATCAAAAAGGCCATCCTTTTCAGGTTTTTGAGTTCTGTAGTTAATTGTTTCAGGTCGTGTCACTTCTCCAAAAGACCAACTCAAAATCTCCTCAGGAGAGGCAATTTTTATTCTGATTGATTCTAGGTCTAATACTCGCATGTGATTTTACGTAGCGAAGCGAGTAAAGCGATTCGCGATGTTGACTTGGTATATAATATACTTTATTGCCAACAGGAGCGACGTACTTTACTGTTCATTACGAAGCGAATTAATAATTATTTTCTACTTTTTCTTTCTCTACCTCTCTCATCAATTCTTTCTTCTCTCTCTGCTCTTGGTCTCTCTTTTACCTCTACTGCCATTCCAAGTGATTTTAATTCAGCTACCAACAAATTAAATGAAGCTGGAATATTTGGATGCCTAATTGGCTCTCCTTTCAAAATTGCTTCATAAGTTGTTGCTCTTCCAATTACGTCATCAGATTTAATGGTCAACATTTCCTGTAATGTGTGGGCCGCTCCATAACCCTGCAAAGCCCAAACTTCCATTTCTCCAAATCTCTGTCCTCCAAACTGGGCTTTTCCTCCCAATGGTTGCTGAGTAATTAGTGAATATGGACCAATTGATCTTGCGTGAACCTTATCATCTACCATGTGAATCAGCTTCATTACATACATATATCCCACTGTAATTGGCTTTGGGAAAGGTAAACCAGTTTTTCCATCATATATTGTGACTTTTCCTGATTCTGGCAAACCAGCCTCTCTTAGTTCTTTTTTAATATCCTCTCTGTCAGCTCCCAACAAAGATGGTGTAACTGCCAAGTAATTTAACTTGTGAGCCGCCCATCCAAGGTGAGTTTCTAAAATTTGTCCAATATTCATACGAGAGGGCACAGACAAAGGTGAAAGTACCAAGTCAATTGGAGTTCCGTCAGCTAGGAAAGGCATTTCTGCTTCAGGTAATATTCTTGAGACAACTCCTTTGTTTCCGTGTCTTCCCACAAGCTTGTCTCCCACTTTAACGTGCCTTAATTCTGAAACTTCAACTTGAATTTTTTTAATAACTCCCGGCTCCAATTTATGACCCAAATCTCTTGAGAAAATTTTAACATTTGTCACTTTTCCTTTCTTTCCGTGTTCCATTCTCAAAGATGTATCTTTTACATCTTTTGCTTTTTCTCCGAAAATAGCTCTTAATAATCTTTCTTCTGGAGTTAATTCTGCTTCTCCTTTTGGAGAAATTTTTCCAACTAAAATATCATTTGGGCCGACTGTGGCTCCAACTCTTACAATTCCTTCTTCATCTAAATCTTTTAATTTTTCTTCTCCAACGTTAGGAATATCTGAAGTTGTTAATTCAGGACCCAATTTTGTTTCTCTGACATCACAAGTAAAGTCCTCAATATGAATAGAAGTAAATTCAAATTCTTTTACTAGTTTTTCATTTATAGTTAAGGCGTCTTCAAAACCTCCTCCTCTTAAAGGCAAGAAGCAAACCAATATATTTCTTCCCAAAGCCAATCTTCCTTGAGAAATAGCAGCTCCATCAGCTAAAACATCTCCCTTTTTAACTTTATCTCCTTTTTGAACAATTGGTTTTTGATGGAAACAAGAGTACTGGTTTGTCATCACAAAAGTTTGCAATTCGTAATCTTCCTCAACCTTCTTTCCTGAAATATCATAGACCACTGTAATGTGTGAAGAGTCCACTTCTTTTATTACTCCGTTTGCCGTTGCTAAAACAACTTGACCTGAATCTCTTGCAACATTTCTTTCAATTCCTGTTCCAACTAAAGGAGCCTCTGGTCTTACCAAGGGAACAGCTTGTCTTTGCATGTTAGAACCCATTAAAGCACGAGATGCGTCATCATTTTGCAAAAAAGGAATAAGTGAAGCAGCTACAGAAATAAACTGTCTTGAAGAAACATCTGAATAATCTACTTTTGAAATTTCAGTTTCAGCTGGTTCGCCCTTAACTCTGGCTTCTACTTTATCTGGTGGAATTTCAGGCAAAATTTTCCCGTTTTCATCTAATGGTACGGAGGCAGGAACTATCACATGTCTTTCTTCTTGCTGGGCAGACAAATAGTGAACCTCGTCTGTGACTTTTCCATTTTTTACTTTAAAATAAGGGGCTTCAATAAATCCATAAGGATTTACCTTTGCGAAAGATGCCAAGTGTCCCACTAATCCAACCGAAGCTCCTTCAGGAGTTTGAATAGGACAAATTCTTCCATAATGAGACGGCTGAACGTCTCTAACCTCAAAACCAGCTCTTTCTCTTGTAAGACCTCCTGGTCCAGTAGTTGTTAATCTTCTCTTGTGCTCTAATTCAGCTAAAGGATTTTCGTTATCCATAAACTGGGAGAATTGTGAAGAAGTAAAGAATTCTCTGACAACTGCCATTAAAGGCCTTGGATTAACAAGTTGATTTGCTGTAATAGTAGCTGGATCAAGTGTGGACATTTTATCCTTGATAATTCTTTCCATTCTCATTAGTCCTACCCTCAATCTGTTTTGTAAAAGTTCAGATAATGTCCTAACTCTTCTATTTCCTAAATGATCAACCTGGTCTGCCTTTGCGTTTGGATCATTATTTAAACGAATAACTTCTTTTAAAACTTCGACTAAATCTTCAATTTTTAAAATCCTGTCATCTTTCTCAACATCGCTTTCCTTGTTTTTTCTTTTATCTAAAATTGGTAAACGTTGCCAAGTTTTCCATCTTCCAACCTTTGACAAATCATACCTGTCAAAGTTAAAAAACATGTTAAAAATTAATTCTTGAGCTGTATCTGGAGTCACTAAATCCCCTGGTCTTAATCTCCTATAAATTTCAACTAAAGCTTCTTTTTGATCTTTTGAAGAATCTCTTTTTAGAGTTTCTTTTATATATTGAATCTCTCCTGTATCTATATCCTTGAATTCCTTTTCAATCTTTTCAATTGTGTCTAATCCCAATGCTAAAAGCAAAGTGGTCACCGGAACCTTCCTTTTTCTGTTAATTTTTACACCGATAAATCCTGAATCCTCCGTTTCAAATTCCAACCAAGCTCCTCTGTTTGGAATAATTTTTGCTCCAAAATTATTCCTTCCTCTAAATGTCCTCATTGTAAAGAATGCTCCAGGAGAACGAATTAACTGTGAAACCACAACCCTTTCAACTCCGTTTACAACAAAAGTCCCCCTTTCTGTCATAAGTGGGAAATCACAAAGGTAAACTTCTTGCTCCTTTACCTCTTTTGTTTTTTTATTTACTAGTCTTACTTTGCACCTTAAAGAAACTTCGAGAGAATCATTGTTTCTTTTTGCCTCAAGACCGTTTTTGTAATTTGGCCTTCCAAATGAGTAGTCCAAAAACCAAAGTTCAAATTCTTTGCTTGTATAATCTAAAATTGGAGAAATTTCAGAGAAAAGTTCTTTTAATTTAACGTCAGTAAAATCCTCCCAAGTTTCTCTTTGCATTTGGAGTAGTTGGGGAGTAGAGAATGAGAGTCTTGACTTTGAAAAATTCTTTACTTTTTGTATTGCTTGAGTCATAGCAACTTTTAGAATATTACCAATTCACCGAAGTTATTGGAAAATTACTTAGTATAGACTTCTAAAAACACAAAAGTACCCAGAAAAACGGGCACCCCCTTCACTCAAAATGATTTAAGACGCAAAAAAATCGGTATGTTATAAAACTAACCGAGCGAAGGTTTTAAATTTTTGTTAGAGTAAAGTGGCCACTTCTTTATTTGTATATGTTTTGATTATATTCTTTTATCAAAAAATGTCAAGACTTTCTACTCATATTCACAATATTAGTTGTATTTTGTAGCTCTAATACTCTGTAATATTCCCAGTGAAATAAAGTTTGAAATCAAACCAGATCCCCCATAACTAACAAATGGTAGGTAAATTCCAACGACAGGCAAAAGCACCAAATTCATTCCAATATTAAAAAGAAACTGAGAAATTAAAACTATTGCAAAACCAACTGCAAACAAACGAGGGAAATTGGAGTCAGACTCAATTGCAATTTTTAAAATACGCCATATTAAAACAAGATAAAGAATAAAAAAAACTAATACTCCGATGAATCCCCATTCTTGAGATATTACAGAAAAAATAAAGTCTGTGTGAGGCTCTGGCAAAAACCCGTACTGTACTTGAGAGCCCTGCCCCAAGCCTTCACCAAAAATTCTACCAGATCCAATAGATATTTTCGTTTGCGTCTGACTCCAAGAGCTTCCCAATACATCATAAGGAAACAAAAATGCTGTAATTCTTTCTTTTTGATAAGGTTCTAAAACAAAACCATATGCAAAACCAGCAACTATACAAAAACTTATAAACAATATTAAAAAGTGTTTTAATTTAATCCCAGAAACAAGAAGTACGCCAATCCACATTAGCCATAGTATCATAGCTCCCCCAAGGTCAGGTTTTATAAAAATTAAGGCAGACGGAAGAATAACATATAATCCTGAAATTAAAATATGCCTTAATTTATACATTTCAACATGTCTTACAGAAAAATATTTTGCCAGAAGTATTATTAAAATAATTTTGGCTATTTCAATTGGATCTAAAGTTATAAAGCCTATTTTATACCAACCTCTTGTGCCTCTGATTATTGGCGCAAAAAACTGAAGGCCTGCCAATAAAGCCAGAGACAAAAAATAAAGCACTAGTATTAAATAAGGGTTGTTTCTTAAAATTCTGTAATCAAAAAAACTTATTAAAATCATAATTGAAAACCCAACCCCAAAAAATATAAGCTGTTTTATAAAATTAGAAAAGTCGCCCTTTGCCAAACTCGTACTCCAAATTCCCGCCAACCCAAAGGCTGAAATTAAAACTGCGCTAAAAATTAGCACCCAATCTAACTTTTTAAAATGAATTGAACTAATCCTCATTGGCCATTTTTACTTTATTAATTCTAAAAATTCTTTTTCACCAATAACCTTTACTCCTAATTCTTCTGCTTTTTTCAACTTTGAACCGGGCTCTGATCCTGCCACCAAAAAATCTACCTTTTCTGAAACAGACTCTGTGGTTTGTCCACCCAAGTCCCTTACTTTTTCTTTTGCCAAACTCCTCTCAATTGTTTCTAAGGTACCTGTAAAAATAAATATCTTGCCCGATAGTTTTTGGCTTTTTGTTTTTGACTTTTGGCTTTCTATTTTTACAAATTTTAAAAGTTTTTCTAAAAACTTAATATTGTCTTTCTCTTTGAGCCATTCATAAATTGACTTTGCCACAACAGGCCCTATATTTGAAATTGAATCAAAATCTTGAAGTTCTGCTTTTTTAAAAGTATCAATTGATTTAAAATACTGAGCCAAGTCACTTGCCGTTTCCTCTCCAACATTTCTAATACCCAAAGCATAAATAAATCTTGGTAGTGTAATTTTACTTTTATCTTCAATTGACTTTATTAAGTTTTCAGCTGATTTATCGCCAAACCTATCAAGTTGGTTAACATCACCCTCTTTTAAAGAAAAGATATCACTGGGGTCTTCAACCAGCCCTTCATCAAGCAACCTATCTATTATTTTGGGGCCAAGGCCATCAATATTAAAAGCTGACCTTGAAACAAAGTGATAAAAATTCCTTCTTTTTCTTGCAAAACACTTTGAATTAGGACATCTCCACGATGCTTCTGTTTCTGACTTTTCTAGCTTGGATTTGCAACTAGGACATAATTTTGGCATTACAAAATTCTTTTCCTTGCCATTTCTTAATTCAGGCAAAACCTTAATAATATCTGGAATTACATCTCCCGCCCTCGCCACTATTACAGTGTCTCCTATTTTTAAACCTAGCCTCTCTATTTCATCTTCATTGTGCAAAGTAGCTCTTGATATTGTTATCCCCGTCACTTGAACTGGCTCCAAATCAGCTACCGGTGTCATGGCTCCCGTCCTACCAACCTGAATTTTAATATCAATTACCTTAGTTGTTGACTGACTTTGTGGAAACTTAAAAGCTATGGCTCCCCTTGGAGCTTTTCCCACAATACCGAGTTTTTCAAAAATTTTATTATTATTTACAATTACAACCACTCCATCAATTCCGTATTCTAACTTTTCTCTTAACTTTTGGCATTCCTCATAAAAATCAAAAACATCATTCAATGTTTTGCAATATTTATTATGAAAATTTGTTTTAAAACCTATATTTTTTAAAATTTCGTGTCTTTCTTCGTGAGTGTCTGCGTCTTTACCTAAAACTATATCATATACGAAAGAATCTAGCTTTCTTGAAGCTGTAATCTTGGGATTTAATTGCCTTACTGATCCAGCTGCGATGTTTCTTGGATTTGCATAAAGAGGCAAACCTTTTTCTTTTTGAGATTTGTTAACCAAATCAAACTCTTTTTTTGAAATAAAGACTTCACCCCGAACGACAAGTCGTTCGGGAATTTCTAATTTTAACGGGATTGCCTCAACTGTTTTTAGATTTTGGGTAATATCTTCACCAATTAAACCATCTCCCCGAGTAGAACCAGTTTTTAAAAAACCATCTTCATATTCCAATTCAATAGCCAAGCCATCAATTTTTAATTCGCAATAAAAATCAACCTGATTTTTTTCTTGAGGAGTAAGTAATTTTGAAATTCTCTCTAACCAATCCTTCATATCATCCTTTGAAAAAGCATCATTAAATGAGAGCATCCTCTTTGCGTGAGAAACTTTTTTAAAATCCTTTTGTGGCTCTCCTCCAACTCTTTGAGTTGGCGAATCTATTGTAATCAATTCTGGATATTTTTGCTCTAAGTCAAAAAGCTCCTTTTTTAAGGAATCTAATGCTTCATCAGAAATCTCCTGCTTATCTTGCACATGATAGAGATGCCTGTGATAGTTAATAGTTTCTTTTAATTTTGTAATTCTAGCTTTTGCCTCACTCTTGCTCATATTATTTTATGGTTTTAAGCAAATTCTCACATGAACAGACCCTGAATTTTTTTGATAACTTCCCTGAATATTGTTTCCTGATATTTTAATTGCGTTTACAATGAAAGTCAAAAAATCTCCCCTTTCAAGGTCAACTGAAGCTGTAAAATATCTTGTTGTATTTGCAACTTGTGTCATGACATTTCCGGTTCCAGGCGGCACATCAATTGTTGTCCCACCAAATTCTATATCCCAATTTGAAACCCTTTGCCCTCCCGGTGGAGTTAGGGGCGCAGGAGAAAATTGAACAGCATCATTTTTAATTACATAAAAATTACCTCCATGAACTCTTCTTGAACCACCCGGAGGACTTGCATTTGGCCAGTTCCACCATGTATAGGGAGCATAAGATGCATTACTAAGCCCAACAGGAGAATAAATTGTTAAATAATATGTTCCGTCGGGTTTGCTGGTTGGAAAATTATATCTAATACCAGTACTCGATGTGCTATTTATCACAACTTCATCAAAGTTTGAAGTACATGGATTATTTGTGAGTTTTACTATATTGTTATTGGTCACAGTTGTACATTTTTGCAAATTTGAAGAAGTATTATTGTAGACTCCTTGAGAGTTAATACATATTATTGAAGTATTTGGGCTCTGAGGGTCTGAAGTAGTAATAGTTGAGTCTATGTAAAACTTTCTTCCATTAAAGACCGATTCATACTTTAATCTACATCCATTGCAACTAATAGGTGAGCATCCCGTAGGATAAGACTCTGTTAATGAGCAACTACTACAGTCAGGTCCCACACATGAGTTGCATACACTACAAAAACCGGTTGCTCCGTTTTGTGGAACTAAACTTTTAAACAAATAACCTGTTTTTTCAATTCCTGAATGAGCTGCATAGAAAGATGAAACAGTGCTTGAAATATTACCCACCAATTTTAATTTTCCAGCCAATATTGTACTAAAACCCAAAACCACCGATAACATTACGGTTAAAATAATAAAAACTATTATAAGTGATACACCTTTTTGGCTTTCCATTATGGAGTATTTAATTCAAGTGGCGAAACAGTTGTCTGAACAACCCTTGTTTGTGGCCCTCTTGAATCGTTTATCGTAGCTTTCATTAAAATTGAAAGTCTGTGTTGAGTCAAATCTCCTCCTTGAGACGCTTGAATTGACTTATTGCCGTCTATTACAAACCTTAAATATTCAACATCGAAGTCAGTTGATAAAATATTTTGAGGGCTTAAAGCTCCTATTTTTTGCTTGAAAAATCCACTTGTATCTAAGAAAAACTCTACACACTCGTTTTCCTTATTAATAAATTTTACCCCATCATAAAAACTCTCCGAAGCATTAAAATGAGTCAAAAGATATGTTGCATTGATAAAGCCCGATCCAAGACAACTACCATTTACATCTTTCTTGGCAGTTTGAGCCATTTTTGAAAAGTTTTCTAAAGCATAACTTATTTGCGAAAACATTTCTTGCTCTTTTAAAGATCTTCCCTGATTTTGAATCATTGCAACAAAAATACTACTGGTAATGCCAATAACAATAACCAATATGGTCAAAACAATCACTAACTCCAACAATGAAAAACCTTTTTGATTAAATAACTTATAATCAATTATTTTATTCATATAAGTAATCTATTAACTCAAAGCTTAGCTGTTTTTCGTTATAATTCCAAAAAACCTGTACTGTGATTTTTAATACACTATTTAAAGAATCATCAATTGTAATCTTTCTCTTAAACTTTGAGGGAATGCCAACATCATAACTATAAAAACCATCTGCGTTTTCATTCAAATAATTATTATCATTATAATTTTTTATTTTATTTTCATTTGATTCTACAGATGTTTCTGTCTTGTAATCTGCCTGACATCCATTGCCACAGTTTTTTAGGTTTTTATCCCAATTATCATCATTTACCAAATTATTGTCTCTAATATTTCTTACAATCTCCATTCCCTCTTTTGCCAGGTAAATTGCTGTCAGTCTTGATGATATTGTGTTTGTTAAAACAATAAAGTTGGAAAATATACCGTAAATTACAATGATTCCAAGAGCAAGAATGGCAATAGAGGCCATCATTTCAATCATTGAAAAACCTTTATTGTATTTAATGCTCATATATTTATTTTACCTCAATTAATCCAGCTGTATTTACTATTACCTTTTTTGTTTTAGATGAATCAGATTCTAAAGAAAAAATAAATTCAGCACTACTTTGTCCAAAATTCAACTGGTTTATTGAAGTTTCAATCTTAGAGCTACTAAAATTAACACTGGTTTTATTTAAAGAAACATTATTTATTTGTTGAAATTTTACCCCTTTTTCACTTAAACTAAAATCAGAATTTAAAATTATATAATCTGCACTATCATATTGTTTGTTTCCCGGACTTTTATCAGCATAAATTATATATTTCTTACTTCCTAATCCCAAAATATCAACAAACACACCATAACCATCAATTTGACGCTCAATGCCAGAAGAATCTTTATACAGCGCACCAGATAAAGCCATTTCTTGGGCAATCCTTAAATCTTGTTGAAAGTTATTAGCCTGCCTGATAAGAGAAAGATTTGCTTTAATTTGCGGAAACCCCGCAATAGAAACAGCTAATAAAATTGATATCACAGAAACTACTACCAAAAGTTCAACAATTGAAAAACCTTTTGCCTTCATAGAATAATAAAAAAGTTAATATACCAACTAACAATATCTTTGCCAAAAAACATTGTAAAAACCGTTCCTAAAATCAAAAATGGGGCAAATGGTACTTGGCTTTTTAATCCCTTTTTACTAAAAATAATTAGTACTAAACCCACTAAAGCACCTAATAAAAATGACAAAAATAATCCAACCAATATATCTGGAAAACCTAGTATTAATCCTAGTAAAATAGCTAGTTTTACATCTCCAAAACCAATCCAATTGCCTTCTGAAATAATAAAAATTAATAGAAAAAATAAGGAGGTACCTATTGCAGAAAGTAGGGCGTCAAAAAATAAAAAGTTGCTATTAAAAAATAACTGATATAAAAATGTGACTACTATTGCTGGTACTAAAACTTTATCAGGAATAATGTAATGCTTTAAATCGTAAACAAATATAACAATTAATGAGCTGACAACATAAAGTAAAAATAAAATGTTTAAAAATTGAACAATTGAAAATTGATTGAAAATTGCCTGTCCTCCAAAGCCTTGGTAAAGGAGGGAAAATTGAAAATCAGCTTTCAGAATGCCCTGATGGGCAAGGAAAATTATAACAAATATTAATCCTGTTGATATTTCTACCAATGGGTATTGCCAAGATATTTTTTTGCCACAATACCTGCACTTTCCAGACAAAAATATGTAGCTTAAAACAGGAAACAAATCTTTCCAACTTAAAGCGTGCTTACAATTTGGGCAATAAGACCTTCCTAAAATACTTTCTTCCTTTTCAAGCCTATATATTAAGCAATTCAAAAAGCTTCCTATAGATAAACCAAAGATAAAAACTAAAAACGAAAAGACTGCTAAAATATACTGCATATTTTAGAATTTTAACATTAAAAAACACCCTTTTAAAGGGGTGTTTTTTAATTTATCTCTAGTCAGAGCAAGTTCCAGAACCAGCCAATATTCCGTCTGCGCATCTTGAAGCACAAGCAGTAGCTGTTGCCTTTTTATACCCGGTAGAATCAACGCAATAAGTACCGTTAGTTGTATCATAAAGAGTAGCGCAACCACAAATCTGACTACTAGTATCTGTTTTTTCACCAGTAATAATAGTTTTACCAGCTCCAACAATAGCATCTGCTGGTGTGTCATATCCTGGGTTGGTAGCCGCATCAAATCCAGCATAACTTCCATTTTGATCATACCAAACTGCCATATTTGTTAATATGGTTGCCATGTTTCCCTTAATTGCAGCATCCTTTCCTTTGTTAATGTATTGTGTCACATTAACCAAAACAATTGCAGCCAAAACAGCTATGATTGCAACAACAACCAATAACTCAATAATTGTAAAACCTTTTTGTTTTTTGTTAAACATTTTTATTTTAGATAAATTAAACTCGACCTTTTCAATTTGCATTATTTACTAATTATATAACATAGAAAAACTTAAACAATAGCCACTGTGGATAAATATCGATCTCCTAAATAACCCCTATGGCTCCATATATAGAAGATAAAACAGAAATGGCCAACATTGTCACAATTCCGCCTAGCACCAATATCATTATGGGTTCTAAAAGTCTTGAAAATAAATCAATTGATCTTTTTATCTCTTTTTCATAAAAACTTACCACATCAATCAGTATCTTATCAAGTTTTCCAGTGGCTTCTCCTACTCTGATAATCTGTAAAACAAAAGAAGGAAAATAAGCTGAATGACTTGCCATAGCAAAGCTTAATCTTTCTCCTTCAGAAACTTTTTTCTCAACATCTGAAATAACATTTTTATATGCATCATTGTCTACTGTGTCTTTAGTAATTTCTAGGGCATTATTTATTGAAACCCCAGCAATAAGCAGTGTTGATATGTTGCTGGCAAACCTAATTAGAAAAACTTTTTTCAAAAAATCTCCAATAAAAGGAATTTTCAAAGAGATGTTGTCGTATTCTTTTTTTCCTTGTTCGGTACGAAAGTAAAGAAAAATGGCAACAAAAATTATAAAAAAAACTAAAAACAAAAACCACCAGTATTCACCAATAAATTTGTAAAAATTAATCATGGCTGTGGCAAAGGGGCTTAAACTGTTGCCTGTATCTCTTACCAAATCTTCAATTTTAGGAACAATTTGAGTGACAACAATACCTATTACAAAAAATAAAACTAACACAAGAAATAATGGGTAAATTAAGGCCTGTTTTACTTGAGAGGATACCTCATATTCTCTTTCTAGGTGACCTGATATCGAATAAAGGGCAGGAGCTATTTTTCCTGAAGCTTCTCCAGATTTTACAAGACTCACGTAAAACCCAGAAAAAGTGTCTGCATGAACCAATAAAGCCTGTGAAAATGGTATTCCCTCCTCTACAAGTTTTGCAACATCTGCAATAGACTTTTTAAAACTTTTTTTCTTTGTTTCTGCCGCCAAACTTTGAAGACTTTGCACAACCGGAACTTGAGACTCCATCATAACCGCCAGTTGCCTGAAAAATATTGCCAAGTCCTTTTTTGAAACTTTATTCTCAATGCTTATATTTTTAAAAAAACTCTTTTTTTGAGAAACTTCATCTACCTGTGTTACAAAAATATTGTATTTTTGCAAAAGACTAACAGCAGCTTCTTTTGAATAAGCTTCAATTGACCCAACTTCTATTTTTCCATCTCTTGATCTGGCTTTGTAATTAAATCTCACTTAGTGAAACTTAAAACTTGAAACTTGAAACATATTGTCCATAAAATGTTTCATGTTTTACATTTTAAGTTTTGTTATCGCAATAAGTTTTTCAATTCTCCAGGATTTGAAGAATTCATTTCTGCGTCCTTTTGAGATATTTGACCCCTCTTAACCAAATCTGAAAGCGCCCTATTATGAGAAATCATTCCTTCCTTCATTGATGTCTCAATTACAGCAGGAATCTCGTGTGTTTTATTTTCTCTTATTAAATTAGAAACAGCTGTATTACAAATCATAACTTCACAAGATGGTATGAATCCTCCGTTTATTTTAGGTATTAACCTTTGAGATACAACAGCCAGTAATGATCCAGCCAACTGAAACCTTATTTGATTTTGTTGTTGTGGCTCAAAAACATCAATGATTCTATGAATTGCTTGGGAAGCCGAATTTGTATGTAATGTAGCAAAAACTAGGTGTCCTGTTTCAGCTGCAGTAATAGTTGTAGATATAGTTTCCAAATCCCTCATTTCACCAACCATAATTACATCTGGGTTTTGGCGAAAAACTGCCTTCAAAGCTTTTCCAAAACTTTCAGAGTCTGACCCAATTTCTCTTTGGTCAATTATAGCTCTTCTAGGATTGTAGAGGTATTCAATTGGATCTTCTATAGTAATAATGTGAACTGATCTAGTCTGATTAATTTCATCTAACAAAGCTGCTAAAGTTGTTGATTTTCCCTGTCCTGAAGCTCCTGTCACTAAAACAAGTCCTTGAGATTTATTTGTAAACTCATGGAGAATTGGGGGCAAAGATAACTCTTCAATATTTTTTATTTTTGACTCAATGAGCCTCATTGCCACGCTTACATTATCTCTTTGCATAAAAACATTTACACGAAATCTGGCTTTACCATCAAAGTCATAAGAAAAATCTATATCTTTGTTAGTTACAAATTTTTTCTTTTTATCCTCGTTCATCAAGACAAAAGCCAATCCTTTCGTTTCTTCAGTACCAAGTTTTTTTTCTTTTACAATTGGCTTGAGTTGCCCTACAACTCTTATTGTTGGAGGATGTCCCACCGAAATTAAAATATCTGAGGCTCCGTTTTCTATTGCTGTTTCTAAGATTTTATAAATCTGTTGAGAGTAGTCCATAATCGCTTCGCTCAAGTTCAAAATTCAAAGTTCAAAAGTTAAAATTTTGGTATCCCGCCTGTTGGCGGTATTATTTTTAGTTTTAAACTATTAATTTGATATTTGAGATTTTAATTTTGAATTTATTTAAGTATTTCTTTTACAATTTTTGAAAGCTCTTCTGGAGAATTTTCAACTTTTAAAAAAACCTTATTCACTCCCATTTCGCTCAATTTTGAAATTTCAGGATAATCCTTGGCGCTATAATTTGAAGAAACTATTACTCGTAAATTTTTTGACTTTGGATCTGCTTTAATTCTTCTTAAAATACTTAAACCACCTTCTGGTCCCGGCATACTGGTGTCTAAATTCAAATCTAAAATAATTAGGTCAGGATAGGTACTGAAAATTTTTTCCTCCGCTTTTTGCTGATTATTTGCCATATCAACAGCATACCCTTCATTTTTTAGGCAACTTGAATAAATATCTAATATAAAGGGATCGTCATCAACTATTAAAATTTTTTTCACCCTTCACACATGCGAATTTATAATTTCCCTAAAGGAAAAATTTCACTCGCTGTCTTTAAATTACCATCCCAAATCGTCATTAATTTTATGCATAGCTTATCTTTCTTCAGTGACTCTAGTCACCTCATCAATAGTTGTTTCACCTGCCAAGACCTTTAATATTCCTTCTTGAACCATTGTAAGCATTCCCTGCTTTTGAGCTTCCTTTAATATTAAACTTTCTATCGGATTCTTCAATATTGTATCTGCCAACTGACTGGTAATCTGCAAAACCTCAAAAAGCCCTGACCTTCCTTTATATCCTTTAAAGTTGCATGACTCACATCCATTTGCCTCATAAACATAATCTAAGTTTGGAATCTTTAAAGAATTTCTTGTGGCAACAGGTATGTCTTTTAAATTCCTTACTATATAACTTTTAACTTTTTCATTTACTTTAACTTGTTTTTTACATTGGTCGCACAAAAGTCTTACCAATCTTTGAGATATAGCAACCTTGAGAGTTGACGGGATTAAAAACGGTCTTACGCCCATATCAATTAACCTTGGAATAACTCCAACAGCTGAATTAGTGTGTAAAGTAGATAAAACAACATGACCAGTCAAAGCTGAATGAATTACTAAGCCCGCTGTTTCTTCATCTCTCACTTCTCCAACCATAATTACATTTGGGTCTTGTCTTAAAATCTGTCTCAAGCCATCTGAAAAACTATAACCAATTTCAGGCTTTACCTGAGATTGGTTAATTCCATCAATTGCGTACTCTATAGGGTCTTCAATGGTCACAATATTAACACTCTCTTGATTCAAAACTTTCAAAAGTGCATATAAAGTTGTAGTTTTTCCTGACCCAGTTGGACCTGAAGAAATTATCAAGCCATAAGGTTCCTTAATTGCTTTTTTAATAATTTCATAACCTCTTTTTGATAAACCCATTTTATCAAAAGGCTTTACACCTTCCATAGGGTCTAAAACTCTAATTTCAACCTTTTCGCCATGCAGTGTTGGAAAAGTAGCTACTCTAAAATCTATATCTTTATTACTAATTCTAGCAGAAAATCTTCCATCTTGAGGAACTCTGTTTTCGTCAATTTTAAGGTTGGCTAAAATTTTGATACGAGAAACAATTGACGAGTGCACATTTAAAGGCAAAAACAAGCTCAAATGAAGTACCCCGTCCTGCCTAAATCTTACATTTAACTTTTCTCTACCAGGTTCAATGTGAATATCTGAAGCATTTCCTTCAATTGCATGGCGCAATATAACAAGCACCATTTTAATTATTGGAGCTTCGCTTGTTGTTTCAACAGATGAAGATCCTTTACTTAGCGCATTTAAAATTTCATTTTTTTCTTTACTAAATTCAGTAAGAGCTTTTTTTGTTTCAGATCTTAGATTTAAGTGCTGTTTTAATATATTATTTAAGTCAGAAAAAGTAATCAGGTAAATTTCATACTTAAAATTTCCTTTTTGACTAAGAAATCTCAAGGCGTTTTTTGCCATTATATCTTCTGGGTAAACCATTCCAATTCCCACAACATTCCCCTTCTTAAATAATGGAGTCATTTTATAATTTATTGCGGCTTCCTCTGAGATCAAATCCAAAACTTCTAAAGGAATTTCATCTGTATTTGGCTTTAAAAGTGGTACTTTTATTATTTTACTTTTAATTGAAAATATCTCTTCTTCAGAGACAATTTTGTTTCCTAAAACAACCTCTTCTTCTGTTCGTGAGGATTTTTCAATTTCTGATTGAATCTCTCTCTTTTTTTGGTCGTCTATCTTTCCTAATTTTTGCAACTCATTTAATATTTGCATTTAAACAAATTCTTTTAATAATATGGCAAAAATGGGTCTTTTCTGCCCACACCCTCATTTTCATTAAAACTTTCTGGGAACTGCTCTAAATTTTTCACCTTGTCAGAATTCATTATACCAAAATTTATATCTATACTGGGAGTTAATAAGTCTCCTGAATAATATTGAACATTTTTATCTTCAAATATAAAAGTTAAAAATAATATAATAGCTAAAGAAAATAATATAAAAATAGACATAATCCAAAGGAAAATCTTTTTTTCTTTTTTTTCTGATTTAAATATTATTGCCATATTTAATATGTATGGGTCTTGATAATTAAGCTAAAATCATAACCTTTTGAGGAGATAGCCTCTGTACCCTGACCCGATGAAAATGCAATGGAATTCACTTCAAATATTCTTGATGAGCTCTCCACTGAATACAAAAACTCTTTTAATCCATCATAGCTACCTGACAAGTTTACAGCGAACAAGACATCATTTATATTTTGGGTATTTCTTTGACTAGAGGCTAAATTTTGTTCAGAAAAACCTATTGATTTTAGCGACAAGCCAGATTCATCTGCTTTTTGATTAAAAAAGTAAACCACATTTGCCAAAGAAAATTCTTTAGGTAATGCACTATTTATCTTATCTAAAGCATCTTTATTCTGCTCAATACTTGCTAAGATATCTTCCAATTTTGAATAAAAATTAAATCTAGATTCGTATTGAACTTGTTTTTGATAAAGAGTTAATTCCATACTTTTTGATTCTTGATATTTTGGTAAAACAAAGAATGAAAATAAAAAACCAGCAACAATAATTACAAGTATTACATAAAGTGGTTTATTAATTTCCATACAATTTAAGGATTAACACCTTCTAAAACATTTTGACTATTATTTGAGTTTACGGTGACATTAAAAACTTCTGGACTCAAAACAATATCTAAAACAAAGCTCACTCTATCTCCTCCTACATTTTCAGAATTTAGCACGCTTATATCAAGTACATAATCTTTTTGACTTTCAAACATCTCTATCTGTTTACTTAAAACTCCCAAATCACTTGCCTCTCCAGACAAAAGAATTTTATCAACTTTCTGCTGAATACTGAAGCTAGAAAACCAAACATTTTTTAATGTGTTTTTCTCAATAAATTCAAAAATATTCGATGTTGACCTATGGCTATCAAGTACTAATGCAAAGTCATCAATTTTTCTCTTATACTCAATTACTTTTTTGTTATAAATCTGACCATCTCCCATGCCAATAGCCACAAATGCACCATCTAATTCATTAATCTTTTTTTCTTGAATTTTTAACTTAAGGTCAAACATGAAATAGCTAAAAATAACTAATGAAAGCAAAACCGCCGAAAAGTAAAACAGATAATCTACATTAATTTTTTTATCCGATAAAATATTTGATAAATTCATTATTTTTAAAAATTAACTAACTTTCTAAAATCCCCAAAGCAACCCCAACCGCGACAGAAAATCTGGGACTCATTTTAACTAATAAGTTTTCAAGAATCTTTGGACGGGAAAACTCCAAAAAATAATTTGGCATGTAAAAGGAAGATTTAAAACTGCTTGAAAAATAATCCTTAAGTCCAGGCATATTAGATACACCACCAGACAAATAAAATTCTTTAACTTGTTTTTTTTCTTGATCAAAAAACTCTTTTTGTATATTTTTTATTTCAGAAAAAAACTGATCAATCAAATCTTTTTGGGCTTTAACAACATCGCTTTTCTGAGAAAGAATACCCTCTTCTGTTTTTATTTTTTCAGTCAATAAATCATTTGATTTTAAAACCCCTGAAATTGCAGCAGATATTTGGTTTCCCCCAAAATTAGAACTATAACTTCTTTTTAAATACCCATTGTCTATAATATTTATTGTTGATGTTTTAGCTCCAATATCCAATAGGCAGATAGCATCTTTATTGCTTCCAATAAGAGACCTTGCAACACCAAAAATTTCTGGCTCAATAGCAAGTAATTCCAGGCCCGCAGATTTTGCTATTTTCTTGTATTCATCAATTACTTGGTTTGCTATTGCTACAACAAAAACTTTAATTTGTGAGCTTTTTTCTCTTGAATCATTAGGCACTATTTTCCAATCCAAAGTCACTTCAGAACTTGGGAGAGTAATATATCTTGAGGCATTGTAATATACGGCTCCTGCAATTTCTTTTTCTGGCATAGGAGGTATGTTAAAGGCAGTTGCAAACGTGAGAAAATCCGGGATAGAAAATACAACCTTTTTGGTGTTAATATGTGCCTCTTTTAAAATATCTTTTATTGCAGATGAAATTAAATTACTTGATACTAGGTTTCCCTTTTCATCAACCGAAAGTAGAGACTCTTTTGATAATTTTTCAGAACTCAACTCCCCGTAATTTTCTAGTTTTACCTTTCCTCCCCATTTAGAAAGCTCTACAATTTTAATTGAGCTATTTCCAATATCAATGCCAATGATTTTTTTCTTAAAAAACATTTAGTTTACAAGTAAAGAATAGTGAACTTTTTTACCATCACTTCGTTTATTTATTATATAATAAATAAAAGTCAAATACACTGTGGATAATCTATTATTACAAATTAAGTCCTTTATAATTGAAACATTGTTTCCTTCCTTTTGTTTGGGATGCCAAAGAGAAGGCTCTTTACTATGCCAAGATTGTAAATCAACGCTAGACATTTTGCATTACAACTATTGTTTGTGCAGTAAAAATCCAATCAGGATAATTGAATCTCAAAAAGGTAAATGTCAAAGATGTCAAAACAAAAAACTGTCTGGTCTATACTTTGCATTACCCTATAAAGAAAAATTCCTTACGAAAAAGCTAATATATCAGTTCAAATATCCGCCTCGCCTCAAAAGTTTATCAAAACATTTAGCTCAAATAATAATTGAGCACCTTTTAATTACCAAAAACAATACAGAAAAAGTATGGCAAAACAGCATAATCTTGCCTGTGCCTTTAGAAAAATACGGCCTTAAGTACCGCGGGTATAACCAATCAGAGGAATTGGCAAAAGAATTTTCAAAAATTACTAAGACTCCTTTAATTTTAAATAACTTAATTAAAATAAAAGAAACAAAATCTCAAACAAAGTTATCAGCACAAGAAAGACAAGAAAATGTGAGAGGAGTCTTTTCTATAAAAAATCCAGAGGTCATTCTAAACAAAAAAGTTTTCTTAATTGATGATGTTTACACAACCGGCTCTACCATGGAGGAATGCGCAAATGTCCTAAGGACATTTGGAGCAAAATCAGTATGGGGAATTGCAATAGCTAGAGAAGGATGATAAAATTGTTTTGTGATACTAGAAGGCACCTTAAAATAAAAAGGAGGGACTAAGATGGTCGGAGATATTTCAAAGGAAACCAAAAAGATTTTGGTAAAATCAGCAACAAACTTGGTAATAGTCAGTTTACTAATTTTTTGCTCTTGGCCATCAGAAAATACACTAAAAAACATCCCCCAAGAAAACTTTTTTATGCCATGGCTCCCACCGCTAATGGGTTTTGTAGCAGCAGTTATTCTAATACTTTTCACCACCGGTATTCTTACTGGCTGGATTCCCAAAAGGAAGAAAAAAACAAAACAAAAAAGAATCAAAAGGTTTCTGGGAGAAATTTAGTCTTTTTTCCCAAAACAAAAACCCTGTTCTCTCGTGAACAAGGTTTTTTTATTACTGGCGGAGGAGGTGGGACTCGAACCCACGGACCCTTTCGGGTTCCTGTTTTCAAGACAGGTGCAATGGCCGCTATGCGACTCCTCCGCATAATTTCTATCATAAATTTGAATAAAAATCAAATTGACTTGGCGGTCTTTTAAAGTTATAGTAAAGGCCATTAGGAGAGGTGGCTGAGCGGTCTAAAGCAGCAGGTTGCTAACCTGCGCCTGCGCAAGCGGGCCCGTGGGTTCGAATCCCACCCTCTCCGCCAATTTTCACTTTTTGTGAAATCGTAAGGAATTGCCTCGGCGCTTCGCGCCTCGGCATGGTATTTTTCCGCAATTTTGAAGGCATTTTTGAAATC
>Ga0194121_10002204_pt1 | contig 31309 bp, 28 predicted proteins | sample TA2MahCa50mmetaG_FD_148609 | JGI IMG/M metagenome (GOLD analysis project Ga0194121, IMG submission 148609) | Freshwater microbial communities from Lake Tanganyika, Tanzania - TA2015020 Mahale Deep Cast 50m | ecosystem: Environmental > Aquatic > Freshwater > Lake | place: Tanzania: Lake...
GAAGCGGCAGCGTGACCACGGCCGGTGCACCGTCGATCAGCAGCCAGCGCGCCGGGCTCGCCGCGTCGCCGCGCCTCGCGGTGCGCAGGTGCGCCGCGGCCACGGTGAGGCCGCGCGACGTGTCGGTGAGCAGGACGTCGCCACCCGCTTCGGCGGAGAGCGTGTCTTCCTCGGTGGCCAGCCGCAGCAAGTCAGCAGTCAGCTCCTGCAGGGCGGTCGGCGCCAGCGTGCGCGCATCGGTCAGCTCGTGCACGCGGTAACGCGCCCGCCCGGCGAACTCGGTGCGGTCGCCGACTCGCGTCAGCTGGCACGGCGCGAGCGGGTCGATGACCAATCGGCGCGCCGGCTTGACGCTCACCGGGGTCGACGGTGCCGCGAGCGTCGGCTCGAACGGAGCGGCCCCGGCCGGCAGGTCGAACTCGGCGGCCGTCAGGTGCGGCACCAGCAGCGTGATCGCGCCGCCCTTCGCGGCCGCCACCTGCAGCTCGAGGTCGGGCGCCGTGACGAAGCCCTGCACGAGCTCGGCGCGCGCCTCGCCCGTCAGCACCGCGACGCGTCCAGCGGCTCCCTCGGTCAGCCGGATCCGCCGCGCGAACGCGCGGCCCTGACCGATCAGCTCGGCGCGCGCCAGTCCGCCCGGGCGTGTCGCGATCAGCTGCGCCTCGATCAGCTCGGCCGGCAGCTCGCGGCCGTCGGCGGACTTGCGCGGCGCCCGGAGCAGCAGCTCGATGGAGTCGGCTTCGGCGACGAGCTCGCTTGCCACCTCGAGGTGCGCGGCGCCGTGCAGCACGAGCAGGAGGCGGTCGGGCAGGACGGTGTCGGCCGGCAGTTCGCGTACTTCCACGCGTTGGCGCGCGGCGAGCGCGACGCGACGGGCGGCCTCCCCTTCGCCGATCACGAGGTCGTCGAACTGGACCGGACCGTCGAACTCGAGCGCGCCGTCGTCCTGCCGGAAGCGCGCGAATGCCGCCGACCCGCGTCCGGCCAGCAGGCCGATCTGCAGCGGCACCGACGCGACGCCGGCCTCCATCTGCTCGATCGCCAGCGTGCCGTCCGCAGCGCGGACGAGCTTGAGCCGGAGCCGGTCGGTGGTCAGCGTGCGGTCGCCCTGCGCCAGCGCGACGCGGCCGGTGAAGAGCAGTTCGCCTGGGCCGAAGAGGCCGTCCATGACACCGCCCACGGCACTCGCATCCGCCACGTCGGTCCGGGCGGCAGGCGCCGCGACGCCCATCGGTTCCGGCGCCCGCAGGTAGGTCGCGGGACCATCGGCCGTGATGGTGATCGGCAGCCGCGGCGCGGAGTCGCGCGCCGGCTTCGCGCCGCCCGCCACCGCGCCATCGACCTTCCCGCGCGCACCCGGCAGGGCGAGCCCGGTCGTGGTGATCGAGAGCGGCGGCCGCAGCTCGATCCGGCCGGCGAGGCGTTGCAGCTCCATGCCGCCGCCGCGCAGGTCGAAGCTGCCATCGGCGTGAACCACGCGCACTTCGCCCGGCGCGATCAGCGTCGCCGCCAGTTCCGCTCGACCTTCGGCGTCGAGCGGGGTCTCGGGGGCCTCGAGACGGTCGGTGGTCAGCGTGAATTCCGGCACACCCTCCGCCGTGAACGTCCGGATCACCGCGGCCGGCGCGAGCGTGAACGCCTTCACGTCCTCGACCCGCAGCTTGTCGCTGAAATCGAGCGAGGCAGCGGCGCTGCCGCGCATCGCGATGTCGCTGCCGCGCGCCTCGATCACGGTGGTGGGGCGCTCGTCCGTCCGGCGCGCCGGGAAGAGCTCGATGCGCGGCGACGTGAAGTGGAAGCCGCCGGGAAACGCCTCGATCGCCGTGTAGCTGAACTCCCACTCCTTCAGGCGCTCGAGGACGCCGGGCGCCAACTGCCGGTCGACCCAGTGCGGGAGCTGGCCGGCGCCCTGCGGGGCGAGACCGACCGGCCGGCCGCCCCTCCCCGGGTCGTCGATGCGGACCGTGGTCGGGACGTCGCCGATGTCGGAGGTGCCGATTTCCGTCGATTCGACCGCGCGGAACAGCCGCGCCGGGCCGAGCAGCAGCACCAGCAGCAGCAACCCGCAACCGAAGATCGCGCCGAAGACCGTCAGCCGCTTCATGGAGGTGGGGAGAGTATCGCCCGGTGGCGAAGGAGCGCCCTGTGGCAGCGCGGACTGCGAACCGAGAATCCGCGCCAGCCGCGCCCGGCCGGGGGCGCGGTCACTTGGGCAGGAAGTGGCCGATGGCGCGGGCCAGCCGGCCCTGCGCCTTGAGGATCATCTCGATCGCTTCGCGCACGGCGGCGTCGCCACCCCTCGCCTTGGTCACGTGGTCGACCCGCTCGCGCACCTCGGGCGGCGCGTCGGCCACCGCGATCGAGACGCCGGAGATCATCAGCGCGGAGAGGTCCTGCAGGTCGTCGCCCATGAAGGCGACCTGGTCGAGCGTGACGCCCCGCTTGGTGCAGAGCGTGCGCAGCGAAGCCCCCTTGTCGGCGCTGCCGAGCACGACGTCGCGCACGCCGACTTCGCCGGCGCGGCGGGTGACCGACTTGCTGTGGCGCGCGGTGATGAAGGCCGACTCGTGGCCGGCCAGCTTCCAGAGCTTGAGCCCGATGCCGTCGCGCGAGTGGAACGGCTTCAGCTCCTCGCCCGACTCGGCCAGCAGGATCGAGCCGTCGGTGAGCGTCCCGTCGACGTCCATCACCAGCAGCACCACCTTCTTGAGGCGCGCCGCCAGCGTCTCGCTCTTCGCCATGGATTCCCCCAACCGGGCCGTGTCGGCGCGACAAGTTACTGGAGCGCTCGGCTCGGGCTGGCGGGGTTAATCGCAGGCGGCGGTTCGTGTCCGCGGACTGCGCCAAGGTCGCCGTCCGCCGCCGGTTGCGCCAACCCCCGGCCGCTCCCTCGGCGGGTGCTCAGACGAGCCCCACCCGCAGCAGGTCCTGCACGTCGAGCAGTCCCGCCGGACAGCCGGCGTCGTCGACCACGAGGATCTGGTCGAGCTGACACTCCTTCATCACATGGAGCGCCTCGGTCGCGAGGTGGCCGGGACCGATCGTGCGCGGCGAGCGGGTCATCACGTCGTCGATCAACGGGCGGCCGAGGTCGACGCTGCCATGATCGGCGCGCTGCAGCAGGTTCCGCCGCAGATCACCATCGGTGTAGAAACCGACGGCGAGGCCCTTGGCGTCGACCACCGTGACCGCGCCGGCGCGCGTGTCGGTCATCGCCTTCACCGCGTCGAGGAGGCGGGTTCCGGCCGGCACGGTCGGGGCGTCGTGCCCCTTGCGCATCACCTCGCCGACCGTCAGCAGCTTGCGGCCGAGCGCGCCGGCGGGGTGGAAGCGGGCGAAGTCGTCCGGGGCGAAATTGCGCCGGCGCATCACGGTCAGGGCGAGCGCGTCCCCGAGCGCCAGCATCACCGAGGTGCTGGTGGTGGGCGCCAGCCCGAGCGGGCACGCCTCGACCACCTTGCCGACGTCGAGCACGAGGTCGGCGAAGCGCGCCAGCGGGCTCTCCGGATGGCCGGTCAGCGCGACCAGGCGGGCACCGATCCGGCGGATCGGTTCGAGCAGCCGCAACACCTCCTCGGTGGTTCCCGAGAAGGAGAGGGCGACGACGAGGTCCTGCGGATCGAGGCGACCGAGGTCGCCATGGGCGGCATCGGCGGGGTGCAGGAAGTAGGAGCGGGTGCCGGTGGAGGCGAGCGTCGCCGAGATCTTGGCGCCGACCAGCCCGGCCTTGCCCATGCCGGTGACGACGACCATCCCGCGGCAATTGCGCAGCAGCTCGGCCGCCGCGAGGAAGGGAGCCCCGAGTTGCGTGGCGAGGCTGGCGATCGCGCGCGCCTCCTGCTGGAGTACGTCGCGGGCCGTCGCCAGCAGCGCGTCGGGAGCCAGATCGTCCGGGGACAAGTCGTTGTCGGGCATGGGGTTCCGAGGGGGGGCACGCAGGTCGTCGGCGCCGGGGTCACGCGGTCGCCGCCGGTGCACCGCAGCTATGGTACCCCGTGTCGTTTCGCCCGCCGTCGCCACGGTCGAGCGCCCGTGCGGCGCCCTTCGGAGTCACCCGCCGACGCCATGGCCGCCCTCTTCCTCGAACCGGCGACGGCGATGGCGCTCGACAGCTCGACCCAGAGCAAGATCGCCTTCTACATCCTGCTGGTCATCTCGCTGAGCTTCCACGAGTACGGCCACGCCTGGAGCGCCTCGAAGCTCGGCGACGACACGGCGGAGTCGATGGGGCGGCTGACGCTGAATCCGATCGTCCACATGGACCCGATCTTCACCGTGGCGCTGCCGCTGGCGATGCTGTTCGGACCGCTCGCGGGGTTCCCGATCGGGCTGCTGGCGGCGAAGCCGGTTCCGGTCAACCCGCGCAACCTGCGCCGGCCGCTGCGCGACATGATGCTGACGTCGGCGGCGGGGCCGGCGATGAACGTGGTGCTGGCCGGGTTCTTCACCGCCGCCTACTGGTTCCACACCCGCTACCGCGGCATCCCGGAGGACCACCTCTCCTCCCGGACGCTCGTCACCGCGATCCTCCTGAACTGGCAGCTGGCGATCTTCAACATGCTGCCGATCCCGCCGCTCGACGGGCACCGCGTGCTGGGCTACTTCCTGCCGAGCACGGCGCGCGAGGCGTACTACCGCATCGGGCCGTTCGGCGGCATCGCCCTGCTGATCGCGCTCTCGTACTTCGGGGTGTTGCAGGCGATCCTCTTGCCGATCCTCGATCCGGTCCTCGAATGGTGGGGCAACCTGTTCATGCCGGATGGGTACCACGTGGGCGGTTACCCCAGCCTTTCCTTGCGCTGATCGCCGATGGATCACCACTTCGAACTCGCCAACTTCGCCGGGCCTCTCGACCTCCTGCTCCACCTGGTGCAGAAGGAGGAGATGGACATCCGCGAGGTGTCGCTGGTGCGGCTCTGCGACCAGTACCTCGCCCACCTGAAGGACCTGAAGTCGATCGACGTCGACACCGCCGGCGAGTTCCTCGTCATGGCGTCGACGCTGATGGGCATCAAGGCGCGCAGCCTGCTGCCGCGCGAGGAGGTCGACCTCGCGCGCGAGCTCGATCCGGAGGAGGAGCTGATCCAGCGGCTGCTCGAGTACCGGCAGCTCAAGGAGGCGACGCGGATCCTCGACAAGCGCTCCGCCGGGCGCGACCTGATCCACGTCAGCCGGCCGCTCGTGACCGACGCTGGGGTGCCGCTCGAGGAGCTCGGGCTCTGGCACCTGGTCGAGGCATTCCGCAAGGTGCTGGCCGACACCGGGCTCGACGGGCAGGCCGGCCGGACCATCGTCGCCGAGCGGCCGCTGTCCGAGTACATCGGCGACCTGCTCGCGACGCTGCGCGTCACGCCGCGCCTCGACTTCCATGAGGTGTTCCGCAACGACACGACGCGGCTCGACCTGATCGGCCACTTCCTCGCGGTGCTCGAGCTGATGCGCGCGCGGATGATCCGCGTGGTGCAAGCGGGCACGTTCGGCGCGATCGAGATCGAGGCGCTGGGCGAGGTGCCGGAGAAGTGGGAGCCGGCCGCCGAACTGTGGACCACCAAGGCGCCAAGCGAAGAGGACCTGAAGAAGGCGCCGACCACGCTCACGACGAACGACGAGGAAGACGAGGAAGCCGTCGCCGAAGCTGACGCCCGCGCCGAGGTCGAGCGCGTCATGCACACCCCGCGCGAGCCCTCCGAGACCGCCTGAGCCGCACCGCCGGCGCGGCCACGCACGCCGGCGCGCGCGCCATCACCCGCGCGACCACGCCGCCCCTTCTCGGAACGCGTCGGCATTCATCACGTCCCCTTCATCGGGCGTTCATCCCGCGCGCCCAGGTTCCCTCCCGCTCGGTGGGGCACGCGCCCCCCGGGGCAGACCGACTCACCTCTCGTTCATCCCCAAGGAGTGGAACCGTGAAGCAGCGCGCGAAGCAGGGCGTGATGGCGGCTCTCGCCGTCCTCGCCGCCAACCAGGCGGCGCAGGCGAGCGAGGTCTTCGTCACCGCCGACATCTCGACGTCGACGACCTGGACGTCGGACAACACCTACAACCTCCAGCAGCAGATCTACGTGCTGCCGGGCGCCTCGCTGACCATCGAGGCCGGCACCAAGATCATCAGCACGACCGACCCGAGCAGCGCCTCGAGCAGCTTGTCGACCAGCGTCAGCGACGGGTCGCGGTCGCTGTCGTCGCCGTAACCGCCCGACAGGAAGTTCCAGACGAACAGCGGCGACAGCGCGATGACCGCCAGCACCATCGTCTTCGGCAGCGTCGCGATCCACATCGCGATGGCGCGACCGGTCGAGGCGCCGATCTGGAAGGTCGACTCGGACGGAACGCGTGCGGACAGGGCTTTACCCCTCATTCCGGGACCTGGCAGGCCGGACGAGGCGGGGGTGTAGCGGTCAGTTCGGCGCGAGGGTGTCGAAGCGCAGCTCGACCTTGCGACAGGTGCTGCGATCGGTGTCGAAGGTGAGGCAGGCGTCGTGGGGCCGCGAGTAGAGGTGGAGCGTGACGGCCGGCTCGTCGCCGGCGTGGTGGCGCGGATTGCCGAGCTGATGGATCGCGCGCTGGCGGTCGACCGAGGCCACGGCGGGGCCGGCCGGGTGGACGAAGTGCTGGCCGCGCCGCAGCGCGATGCCGTGGCCGACGCCCTCCTCGTCGATGTCGAAGTCGCTGGCGGCGTTGGGCATCGGGCAGCCGGCGACGACCCACTCCGGCGCCTGGAAGTGGGTCTCCTCCATGCGGCCACGGAGCACCCGCACCCAGCCCGAGTTGCCCTGGTGGTTGTGCACGGGCGACACCTGACCCGGCTGCCAGCAGAGCAGGATCAGGTCGTAGAGCTCGGTGCGGCGGATCGAGTGGCGTGCGTACTTGTCGGCGCGGAAGGCGACGCGCGGCTGCCAGCTCGAGTCGCGCAGCGGCTTGCTGCCGAGCACTTCGCCGACGACGTCATGCGTGAACTCGGCGGCGGTGAGGCGGTCGAGGACCGCGACGAGGTCGGCGAGCGAGCGGTCGGGCGCGGCCATCGGCGTGCGGCTCCGGCGTTGCGGTGCGGTGCTGGCCGCAGGCGGCGGCTTCTTCGATGATGGCGCGCCCCGAACGTTGCGCAAGGAGGCCCCGATGGACACGAAGCTGGCCGGGAGCGGCTCGCGCGAGCTGGTGCTCAAGACCTGGAACGACTCGGGGTGCCACACCCATCTGGTGGGATGCAACGCCACCCGCCAGGCGCTGCTGATCGACCCCAAGGCCGGCAAGCGCGCCGTCTACGACAAGGCGCTGGCCGACTGGGGCCTCACCCTCGCGGCGGTGGTGGACACCCACACCCACGCCGACCACCTCTCCGACTCGGCGGCATGGATCAGGCGCGGCGTGCGCTGCCACATGGGCCAGGCGACCGGGTGCCAGCGCGCGGTGACGCGGATGCGCGAGGGCGACACGATCGAGGTCGGCCGCCTGCGCTTCCACGTGCTCGAGGTCCCCGGCCACACGCCGGACTCGATCGCGCTGGCGGGCCATGGCGTCGTGTTCACGGGCGACACCCTGCTGGTGGGCGGGTTGGCGCGCGCCGACTTCCACGGCAGCGATCCGGCGCGGCTCTTCACCAGCGTGACGACGAAGCTGATGACGCTGGCCGACTCGACGCTGGTCCTGCCCGGCCACGGCTACCAGGACGTCCTGTTCAGCACCATCGGCACGGAACGCGCGAAGAACCAGGCGCTGCAGCACACGGACGGCGACGCCTACGCGGCCGCTCTCCGCGCCGTCGCCGGCGCCGGCAACTCGCCCGACGTCGACGCGACGCTCGCGCTGAACGTCGCCGCCGATCCGGCGCTGCCCGACACGCCGGTCGCGGTCGCCGCCTGCTGCAGCATGGGCGCCGCGCCGCTGGCCGGCCACAAGGTGCGCGAGCAGCCGTGCGAGGTGCTGGCGCCGACGCTGGCGCAGCACGCCGCGCAACGCACCTGGATCGACGTGCGCGATCCGTGGGAGCTCGCCACCGACGGACGGCTGCCGGGAATCGAGAACTTTCCGCTGTCGGAGCTCGGCTTCGCGCTCGAGCGGCTGCGCGCGCATCCGCCCGAGGTGCTGTCGTGCAAGAGCGGCGTGCGGTCGGCGACGGCGGTGAAGACGCTGGTCTATCTCGATGTCCTGCGCGATCCGATCTCGATGGCGGGCGGATTCGGCAGGTGGAAAGCGGCCGGACTGCCGGTGGCGTGAGCCAGCGGTCGTCCATGGCCGCTGCCGCGGCGCGCCTTGGTGCGCACGACGAACGCGGCTAAGGTGCCGCGCTTTCGCCGCCGGAGTGATCGCTGCCCATGAAGGTCGTCTTCTTCGGTACCTCGAAGTTTGCGGTGCCGTCGCTCGAGGCTCTGGCGAAGGACTCCCGTTTCTCGGTCGCAGCGGTCGTCACCCAGCCCGATTCACGCGCCGGGCGCGGGCTCGAGGTGCTGCCGTCGACCGTCCGCGCGATGGCCGAGTCGCTCGGCGTGCCGGTGCTGCAGCCGGCCGACATCAACGCCGCCGACGTGATGGCGCAGCTGAAGGCGATGAAGCCCGACCTGCTGCTGACCGCGGCCTATGGCCAGAAGCTCTCCGACGAGCTGCTCGCGCTGCCGAAGAAGCACGCGCTGAACCTGCATGGTTCGCTGCTGCCGCGCCACCGCGGCGCCTCGCCGATCCAGTCGTCGATCCTCTCGGGCGACAAGGAGTCGGGCGTCACGCTGATGGGCATGACGTCGCGGATGGATGCCGGGCCGATCTTCGCCCGGAAGGCGACGCCGATCGGCAAGACCGAGACGGCCGGCGAGCTGCATGATCGACTCGCCGTGGTGGCGCGCGACCTGCTGCTCGAGTGCGCCGAGTCGCTCCTGGCCGGGAAGCTGAAGGGCGTGCCGCAGGACGACAAGCTGGCGACGAAGGCGGCGCTGCTCGACAAGGACGACGGGCGCGTGCGCTGGGACCGGACGGCCGCCGAGATCGACCGCCACGTGCGCGGGATGACGCCGTGGCCGGGTGCGTTCACCTTCTGTCCGACCGATCGCAGCGTGACCCGGCTGATCATCGTCAGCGGCGAGGTGCTGGTCGTGCCGTCGCCGGCGATGCCCGGCACGGTGATCGCCTTCACCAGCGGCATCGAGGTGGCGACCAGGGACGGCGTCTACCTCATCCGCGAGGTGAAGCGCTCGGGCAAGCGGGCGCTGAAGGCGGCCGAGTTCATGCGCGGCTTCCCGATGCCGGTCGGCACGCGGCTCAATTGAGCGCCGGCCGGGCCCGCCGGCGCGCGCGAGTCCCCCGATGAAGAACCTCCGCCACGTCGCGCTCGAGATCCTGTTCGAGGTGCACCGGCGCGTCGGCGTCTTCGCCCAGGAGCGGATCCACGCGGCGACGCGCACGCACCAGCTGAACAAGCGCGAGCGCCGCTTCCTCACCGAGCTGGTGCTGGGGGTGCTGCGCCACGAACGCACGCTGGATCGCATCGCCGCGGCGTTCTGCGACATCAAGTGGGACGACGTCGGACCGCGCGCGAAGGAGGCGCTGCGGCTCGGCACGTACCAGCTCCTGTGGCTCGACGGCGTGCCGCCGTTCGCCTGCATCAAGGAGACGGTGGACGCGGTCCGCGACGCGCGGGCGAAGCCGTTCGTGAACGCGGTGCTGCGGACGGTCGACCGCGTGGTGCGGCGGGTGCCGATCGAGCAGGACCGCGGCGGCGCCTCGCCGCGCAAGCGGCTCGAGATCCACCACCGGAAGGCGTGCTTCTTCCCGAAGGAGGTCTTCGCCGATCCGGAGAGCGATCTCGCCGGCTGGCTGGCGGACGTCTACTCGTTCCCCGACGAGGCGACGGCGCGCTGGCTCGCCCGCCACGGCCGCGAGACGACCGTGGCGCTGCTCGAGAAGAGCCTCGAGACGCCGCCGCTGTTCGTCCGCGTGAATCCGCTGAAAGGCACGCGCGAGGAGCTGATCGAGCAACTCCGCACGGAACAGGTCGCCTGCGGCGAGGGGTCGCGCCCGGAGAGCGTGCGGGTGCTGGTGCCGGCGGGCGAGCTCGTGGCGACCAGGGCGTTCACCAGCGGGCGCTGCACCGTGCAGGACGAGACCGCGATGAAGGTCGCCCCGCAGCTGGCGCCGAAGGCGGGGCAGCTGCTGCTCGACCTGTGCGCGGCGCCGGGCGGCAAGGCGAGCCACCTGGCCGAGCTCACCGGCGATCAGGCGACCCTCCTCGCGGTCGACCGCGACGAGGCGCGGCTCGAACGGGTGCGCGAGACGGTCGCACGACTCGGGCTGAAGAGCGTCAGCTGCATGACGGCGGACGCCGGCGATCCGGCGACGATCCGCGCGGTCACGCCGGCGCCCTACGACGGCGTGCTGGTCGACGCGCCGTGCAGCAATTCGGGCGTCCTGGCGCGCCGGCCGGAAGCGAAGGCGCGCCTCGTCGCGGCCGACCGCGCCGAACTGGTGGCGCTGCAGGCGAAGCTGCTCGATGCGGCGGCGACGCTGCTGTTCCCGGGCGGCCGCCTCTGCTATTCGACCTGCAGCATCGAGCCCGAGGAGAACGGCGATCAGGTGCGGGCGCTGCTGGCCCGCAATCCTGAACTGGAGCTCCTGGCCGAGGAGGAGACGCTGCCGGTCCAGGGCGGTGGCGATGGCGGCTACTGGGCGCTGCTGCGCAAGAAGGGGCAGGGACTGCCCGCGATGACGCGGGCCCGCTGAAGCGCGCGGACGCGGCGTACCATGCGCCGCGATGTGGCTCGCCTACAACACGAACGGGCTGGCGCACCACCGGCTGGAGGATGCCTGCGCGCTGTTGGCGGACCTCGGCTACGCCGGCATCGCGTTGACGCCCGACGTCGGCCAGCTCGACCTGGCGACAACCGGGGAGCGCGACTGGGAGCGGGCGCGGACGCTGCTCGAGCGCCATCGGCTGCGCTGCGTGGTCGAGACCGGAGCGCGCTTCGCCCTCGATCCGCGGCGCAAGCACTGGCCGAACCTGCTCACCGCGGATGCGGCGGCGGCACGACGGCGGAGCGACTGGTATCGACGGGCGCTGGCGCTGGCGGCGGCGCTCGGGGCGCAGGAGCTCTCGTTGTGGAGCGGTGCCACCGAGGCGGGCGACGCACCGGGAGCGGCGCTGGTACGGCTGGTCGAGCGGCTCCCGCCACTGCTGGACGAAGCGCGACGTGTCGGCGTGACGCTCTGTTTCGAGCCCGAACCGGGGATGCTGATCGACTCGCTCTCGGCGTATCGCACGCTGCGCGCGCGGCTCGGACGCGACGACCTGGCGACGACGATCGATGTCGGTCACCTGCTGGTCACTGAGGCGGGGCCGGCGCACCTCCACCTGGCGGAGTTCGCGCCGACGCTGCGCAACGTCCAGCTCGACGACGCGCGCCGCGGGGTGCATCACCACCTGCCGCTCGGCGACGGGGATCTCGAGCTCGCGCCGCTGCTGCGCGAACTGGCGCGGCTCGACTACCGCGGACCGCTCGCTCTCGAACTGTCACGCGACAGCCATCGGGGCGCCGACGCGGCCGCTGCGGCGCTGGAGAGCGTCCGTCGCGCCTGGCCGCCCGGCGTCGCGCCGGTGGCGTGGCGGGAATCCGCCACGGATTAGTTGCCCGAGCCACCCCCCGGGGGCGTGCTGCCGGCGGGCGCGATCTGCACCTCGGTGATCTTGATCGGCGTCTCGAGCAGCTGCGGGTTCTCGGCCTTGCGTGGGTCCTTGGTCATCGCGAGCAGCAGGTCGAACCCCGCGACCACGTGGCCGAACACCGTCGAGCGACCGGCCTCGTTGAAATCGGTCGCCAGCAAGACGCGCAGGTCGGGCTGGAACGGGCCCTTGGTGAAGGGCGCCTGGCGGAAGGTGACGGCGCCGGCGAAGTGCGACAGCGCGTTGACCTCGAACGGCGGGAACGGCTCCTTGACCGCGTCGGTGTCGAAGGCGACCCCGGCCTCGGTCAGCCCGGCCTCGATCCACTTCTCGGGCGCGACCTTGCCGATGAACCGGTCCTTCAGCAGCGGTGCCACCTCGAGGAACGCTGCGCAGCTCTGCGGTGCCTGCTCCGGATAGAGGCCGATCACGATGTTGCCGCGATCGGTCACCAGGGTGACGGCGGCGCCGTTCGGCGGCGGGTTCGCCGCCGGCAGCGGATTCTGCTGCTTCCACTGCTCGAGCGCCGTGATCTGCGCCTCCATCCGCTCGACCGCGGAACGGAGCTCATGGTCGCTGCCGGGCAGCTTCGCGGAGCTGAGCGCGCTGCCGGCGTAGTCCCGCTTGAACGCCTGCAACGCCGCCAGCGCTCCGGCGGCGTCACCCGCCTCGTGCTTGCTCAGCGCCAGCCAGTAGCGGACGTACGGTTCGGCGGCGGTGCCCTTCACCGTGCCGGCGGACAGCAGCGCCTCGAGCTCGGCGGGCGTCGCTTCCCATGGCGTGGCATCGGCGCCGAAGACGGCCTGCCACGGCTCACGCTTCTGCTCCTCGAGCTGGTTCGAGACGAACGACGAGGCCGCCCAGCCGAGCGCGAGGATCAGGGCGATCCCGACCAGGAAGTTCTTCTTCGCCTTCAACCACTCGAAGGTCTCTTCGAGACCGGTGAAGTCGATGCCGGAAGTGCGCTCGGCTGCCATCGTCGTCTGCTTCGCTCGCAAGGGCCCGCGGCGCCGGAACGTGCTCCCGGGCGTGGGGAAAGGCGGGGGATGGTATCCCCCCGCACGCGGCGGGGGGAGCCTCGAGTTGCCGACCGCGCTCCCCGCGACGGCACGCCGGGGCCGGCTACAATCGCGGCGCTCTTCCCGGTCCGCAGTGACCCACTCCTGCCGGTGCTGCCGGAAAGGGGGGCGACGATGTACGAGGCGCCGGCATGGAACGCGCTGCTCCCGATCGACCCAGATCGGTGCTGGCCGAGCGGACGCTCGTCCTCAACCGGTCGTGGATTCCGATCCACCTCACCAGCGTGAGGCGGGCGCTGGTGATGCTGTTCCATCACGCCGCCGTCGCCGTCGAGCCGGAGACCTACTCGACCTACGACTTCGAACAGTGGCTACGGGTCGAGCCACCCCCGGGCACTCGAATAGTTCGGACTCCGAACCGCGAGATCGCGATCCCGGATGTCATCTTGCTCTCGAATTACGATCGACTTCCAGGCTGCACGGTGCCGTTCAGTCGCCGCAACCTCGCCCGTCGCGATTTCCACCGCTGCCAGTACTGCGGACGCCGACAGGCCACCGATCAGCTGACGATCGACCATATCGTCCCGCGCAGTTGCGGCGGCGGCACCGGCTGGACCAACTGCGTCGTCGCCTGCATCCCATGTAACCGGAAAAAGGGCTGCAGAACGCCAGAACAAGCAGGGATGAAGCTCCTCTCGACCCCGAAGCGCCCCGACTGGTCCCTGGTGCTCGCCGTCGAATCAGGCGATGGGGCGGTGCTCGCACGGTTCCAAGGGCGCGGCGGTCTCGCGTCACGCGCCGTCGGCGCCTGAGGAGCCGCCATCGCCAGCACCACGGGCGGCAGCTCCGCCACCCGCCGTGTCCCCACCGGAGCGCGGTCGCGGCGGGCCGGGCGCGCTGACCGGAGTGCAGCCGCCGCGGCCGGCTGAAGGTCGCCCGGCGGACCGCCTCGCGGAACTACACCCTTGAGCGTTTCGTGCATGGACGCAAAGCTCGCCCCCCCCATCCGAGGTCGAGCACCCCTCCTCGGCAGAGGTTCCCTGAGGTCACACGGACCATGGTCACCAAGTTTTCGTCGCGCTGGTTCCTTGCAGGTTGCGTCGGGGTCGCCGCTTTCGGCAGCGTGACCCCCGCGCCGGTCCGCGCCGCCGTTGCGGTGGCGCAGGACGCGAAGGCGGAGCTCGAGAAGAAGCTCGCTGCGATCGACAAGAAGGACGCCAATGCGTTGTTCCAGCTCGCGCTGTGGGCCGAGCAGAACAACCTGAAGACCGACAGCAAGCGCCTGCTGCGCGACGTCATCAAGGTGAACACCGACCACGCCGAGGCGCGGGCGCTGCTCGGTTACGAGAAGTTCAACGACAAGTGGCTGACCAAGCGCGAGATCGACCGCGAGAAGGCGAAGGCCGAAGAGGCTTCGATGGCGGCGAAGGGCCTGAAGAAGTGGAAGGACCAGTGGGTCCCGGCCGAGGATTTCGAGAAGCTCGAGAAAGGGCTGGTCAAGTACGAGGGCGCCGAGGGCGTGAAGTGGGTGACGCCTGAGCAGAAGGAGCGCCTCGAGAGGGGCATGGAGCTCGTCGACGGCGTGTGGCTCTCCAAGGAGGACATGGAGCACCATCGTGCGGGCGAGTTCAAGGTCGGCGACAAGTGGCTGAAGGAGGATGAGGCCAACAAGGTCCACGCCGACTTCACCAACCCGTGGGTGCTGGAAGGCGAGTACGTCGCGCTGACGACCACCTGCACCTACAAGTTCGGCAAGACCGCGCTGATGCACGCCGACGCGACCGTGCGCAAGGTCCACGAGATCATGGGCTTGCCGCTGCCCAAGGCCGGCGACGTCGAGAAGATCGGCCTGATCATGGTCAAGGACCTCGCCGACTACTCGCAGCTCGGCAACCAGGTCGGCGACGGCACCGACGCGACGATGTCGTCGAACTGGTCGTCGTTCATGCTCTCCGATCCGAACAGCGGTCGGCTGGCGGGCGTCACGATCTACGAAGTGCTGCAGCAGGGCAACGACACCGCCAACGACAACTTCTCGCTCGGCCACTGCCGCTTCGCCGTGGCCTGCGCCGCGGTCCGCAACCTGCAGTACGTCGAGCCGCCGTCGCCGTGGTTCGCCTACGCCGTCGCCTCGTACTGCGAGCGCTACTGGGTCGCGATGGGTCGCGAGGCCGACAACAAGGCGTGGGGCAAGTGGACGCTCGACACGCTGATGAAGGAGGGCGGCGCGATCGACCTCAAGACCTACTTCGATCCGTTCCAGCCGACGCGCCAGTCGCTCCTGCAGAGCGGCGCGATCATCGGGCTGCTGGTGAGCGGCCAGAAGTCGAAGAAGGTCGAGGAGCAGTGGGCCAAGGTGGTCGAGGGCTTCAAGAAGCCGAAGGACAAGGGGCTGCTCAAGGACTTCCTGAAGCTCGAGACGATCCTCGGCAAGGACGGCCAGAAGGACTTCGACGCGCACGTCGCGGGGATCCAGGGCTGAGATGCGATGCGACCGGCCCGCGCTGGCGGATCCCGGTCGCGCGCGGCGCGGGCGCCTCGGTACCGGCTCGGTCGGTGTCGAGGCGCTCCGGTTTTCGCCGAAGGCCCGGAACGGCGTGGCGTGACGGGTTCGTGCCAACTCGGCACTGGCCCGACTCGTTGCGGCGGCTGACGGCGCGCTGGCGCCCTGAGGCCTTCCCGGCACCGACTTTGCATTGCCCGACGGTCTGCGGTTGGCCCCCGGCTTGGAATCGACTGCCCGTTGCAGCGTCGGGCGCGACCGACTGACGAACGAAATGACCCGGGAACGCGGCGCCGGAGAGCGTCGCGCGCCCTTTCTTGGAGAGATCGATGCTCCGCCGACTGCTCGTGATCGCCGGCGTGGTCTTCCTCCCGGCGGTGGCGCCGGCGCAGGGCGCCGCGCGACCGGAGGCCCTGCTCCCGCCCGACACCGTGCTGTTCATGGGCACGGACGACGTCGATGCGATGCGCGCCGGCGCCGCCGACTCGCCGGTGGGCCGGATCTTCGGCGAGGCTGAAGTCACCGAGTTCCTCGCCCAGCCGATGACGCAGCTGAAGCAGATGGTCGACATGGGCGTGGCGATGGCCAAGCAGCAGCCGGCGCTGGCCGGCGTCGACCTCGACATCGAGAAGCTGAAGAGCGCGCCGTTCGGGCGCGGCTTCTTCGCGATCACCCACATCCAGTTCCCGCGCGAGATCCTGCAGGATCCGAGCAAGCTCGACCTCGGCATCGTGGTCGGGCTCGAGCCGCGCGGCAGCCATGACCTGATCGGGATGCTGAAGCAGGTGATCGTCTCCCTCGCGTCGGCGCAGGGCGGCGACCAGCTCACGCTGGACACGATCACGGTCGATGGCGTCTCGGTCGAGCGGCTCAAGGCCAAGGACGCACCGTTCGCGCTGTGCTTCGCGAACATCGGCGGCGTCAGCGTGCTGTCGCTGTCCGAACGCTCGCTGGCGGCGATGGCCCGCTGCGCGAAGGGCGGGGCGCCGTCGCTGGCGACGAGTCCGGAGATGGGCCGCGGTGCGGCCGCGATCGGTTCGCCGGTGAAGGGTGACCTCACGGTGTACGCCCATGTCGGTCGCCTGATGCAGGTGCTGCGTGACGGCGTCGCGATCGGCGCCGCGGCGAATCCCGACGACAAGGACGCGCAGCAGGTGATGAGCCTGGTCAACGCGGCGCTCGAGCAGTTCAACTTCGACGCGTTCGGCGCGGCGCTGAGCCGCATGACCCGGCAGGACGGCGTCTCGATGACGCTGGACTACACCGAGGTGGATGCCGACGCCGGCGGCATCGCCAGCCTGTCGAAGCCGCAGCCGATCGACCGCGAACTGCTCAAGTCGGTGCCGAAGAATGCGCTCAGCTTCTCGCTCGGTCACTTCGACGTGAGCGCGTTGTGGGACATGGTGATGGGCACGCTGCAGAAGGCGTCGCCCGAGCTGCACGCCGAGGCGATGGCGGCGATCCGCAACGTCGAGACGCTGGTGGCCGGCGCCGACGAGCAGGGCAATCCGAAGTGGGACATCCGGCGCGACCTGATCGGCGCGCTGTCGGGTCGCACGATGAACCTGACCGTGCCCGGCATGGGCTCGATGCTGAGCGCCGGCGGCGACTCGATCTTCTGGATCGAGACGCCGAATCCGGAGGGGCTCGAGAAGTCGCTGCAGCACCTCTTCGCGCTGCCCGGCCAGCTGGCGAACTACCCGGTGAACTTCAAGGAGCAGACGCACGGTGGGGCGAAGCTGCGCGTGCTCGACCCGACCGCGCTCGGACCGGCGGCGATGATGGCCGGTCAGATCTCGCCGACCTGGACCATCCATGACGGCAAGTTCTGGTTCTCGACTTCGACCAAGGCGCTGAAGAAGGCGCTGGATGCCCGCGCCGCGCCGCCGGCCGAGAACATCCTGGCGCGCGTCGACTTCACCAAGCACTTCGTCGAGCCGCCGCAGGGCGCGGTGCTCACCAGCCTCGCGTACAGCGACACCGCGGCGAACTTCGAGAACACCTACAGCTCGCTGCTCGGCATCATCCCGATGGTGCTCGGCATGTCGGGCGCCGGCGCGGAGCTGCCGATCGACCTGTCGCTGCTGCCTTCGGCCGAGGTGATCTCGAAGCACCTGTTCGGTTCAGTGTCGCTGAGCTACGCGGCGGGCAACGGCCGGGTCACCGTGAGCCGCGGTCCGTTCGGCGCCGAGACGATGATCGGCGGAGCCGCCTTGGCCGCGGGCGTTACCGCGGCGGTGGGCACCGCTCGCACGACGAGCGTCGGCGGCATGAACCCCGTCGGGATCCCGCCACCGGAGCAGCCGGTCGCAGTCGCGAAGAGCCCGGCCGATGCGGTGCGCGGTGACTTCGCCAGGTTCTCGACCGCGATCACCGTCTACATGATCGAGTACGGCGCACCGCCGGCGACGCTCGACACGCTGGCGCAGCCGAAGCCCGAGTACCCCGAAGGCTTCCTGAACGGCGCGACTATCACGAAGGACCCGTGGGGCAACGCCTACGCGTACATCACGGACGGCAAGGACCACTACACGATCTGGTCGTTCGGCCCGAACGGGATCGACGACAAGGGCGCCGGCGACGACATCGTCCAGCGCGGTTGAGCGACGGCTCCGGCGACGGCGCCGGCAACCGACGGTTCGATCCGGTCGAAGCATGCACTTAGAGTGGGGGATCGGCCGAGCGGCCGGTCCCCCGCGTTCGTTTCCGGTGCAGGCGCGGCCGGCCGGCGCTCGTCCGGAGGGCGGTGGAAAGCGCGAGTGATGGGTCTCTTCGGCAGCTTCGGCCGGTGGAAATCGTCGCTCGCGACGATGTCGATGGCGCGCGTCCTCGCGGTGATGGGAGCCGGCACGCTCGGGCAGCGGGTGACGCTGCTGATCGGGCTCGGGGTGATCGTCTTCGCGCTGTTCCAGGCGCTGCCGTGGTTCGCGCTCGCGCTCGGCGGCGCGATCCTCTGCTGGTTCGCAGTGCGCGACTTCGACCGGATGCATCCGCAGTGACGGCCGCGGCGCCGCCGATGCGGCCGATCCCGGCATGGCTGCCGCCGGCCGCGTCGATCCTGCTGCGCGCATGGGCCGCGACGTGGCGCGTGCGCAGCGTGGTCCCGCCCGAACTCGACCCGCTCCGGCGCGACCGGACGCAGCGGTTCGTCTACGTGCTCTGGCATGGCAGCGTGCTCGTCCCGTGCCACCTCTACCGCGGACTCGGCATCAGCATCGGCTCCTCCGAGCACCGCGACGGCGAGATCGGCGCGCGCATCGCCCGGCGCTTCGGCTTCAAACCGATCCGCGGCTCGAGCACGCGACACGGCGCCAACCTGTTGCGCGGGATGATCGAGTTCGCGCGGCGGGACACCGGCGACATCGCGCTGACACCCGACGGACCGAAGGGTCCCTACCACCGGACCAAGCCGGGCGCGCTGTTCCTCGCCGGCGCCATCGGCTGGCCGGTGGTGCCGATCGCGTTCAGCGCGCGACCGAGCCGCCGGCTGAAGAGCTGGGACCGCTTCATGCTGCCGGCGCCCTTTGCGCGCGTCGGCGTCGCCACCGGCGAACCGCTGACGGTGGCGCGGCGCGCCAGCGAAGAGGAGCTTGCGCACCTCTGCGACGAGACCGACCGTCGGCTCGAGGCGACGGTGGCGCGCGCGGAGGAACTGCTCGCATGAGCGAGACGAACGACGACGACGCGGCGGGCGAGGCGCGCTCGCGGCAGGCGATGGCGCGCGCGCTGGCCTGGGGCGTGCTCACCTTGGCGCTCCTCTGGTGGTTCGCGCGGAGCTACGCCTTCTGATGCGGACCCTCGACCTGCTGGTGCTGGTGGCGTTCCTCGTCTACATCGTGTGGGACGGGGCGCGGCGCGGCCGCAATGTCCACGACGCCAAGGACTACCTGCTGGCGGGCCGGCGCATGCGCTGGTGGTCGATGGGGCTCTCGGTGATGGCGACGCAGGCCAGCGCCATCACGCTGATCTCGACCACCGGGCAGGGCTTCCGCGACGGGATGAAGTTCCTGCACTTCTACCTGGCGGTGCCGTTCGCGATGGTCGTGCTCTGCGCGACGGTGGTGCCGTGGTTCCACCGGTCGGGAGTCTTCACCGCCTACGAGTGGCTGGAGCGGCGCTTCGACCGCTCGACCCGTCTGCTCGCGAGCGTCATCTTTCTCGTCTCGCGCGCGCTGGCGGTGGGCACCGTGCTCTACGCGCCGAGCGTCGTGCTGGCCTCGGGACTCGGCATTCCGCAGTGGCAGAGCATCACCGCGATGGGGCTGCTCTGCACGCTCTACACCTGCATCGGCGGCGCGACCGCCGTGATCGTGACCGACGCGAAGCAGATGCTGGTCATGATGCTCGGCATCTTCGCCTGCATCGGCGTCGCGTGGTGGAAGTTGCCGGACGACGTGGGCATCGGCGGCGTGCTCGAGATGGCCGGCGCCAGCGGCAAGCTCGACACGTTCCACTGGCCGACGACGTGGCGCGAGGCGCTGGCGGACAAGTACAACCTGCTGTCCGGCCTGCTCGGCGGCTTCTTCCTCTTCCTCGGCTACTTCGGCGCCGACCAGGAGCAGGTGCAACGCTATCTCGCCGGCAGCAGCGTCGAGCAGAGCCGGAAGAGCCTGCTGGTCTCCGGGTTCGCCAAGGTGCCGATGCAGTTCGTGATCCTGCTGCTCGGCGTGCTGGTGTGGGGGCACTACGCCTTCCGGCCGGAGCCGGCGTTCTTCCGTGCGCCGCAGCTCGAGGCGATGTTGCTGAAGCAGGCGGAGCACGGCACGCCGGAAGAGCAGGCGGAGGGGGAGCGGCTGCGCGGTGAACTCTCGATCCTGCAGGAGCGTCACGACGCCCTGCAGGAGCAGCGGCGGCTGGCGGCCGCCGATTTCGCCACCGCGCGCGAAGGCGGCGCCGAGGCCGGCGCTGCCGTGCTGGCTGACCCGCTGGCGCGACTGCGCGCGGCCGATCGTGCGCTGGCGGCGCTGCGCCTCGAGGGGCCGAAGCTGCTGGCGGCCGCGGGAGTGTCGAAGCCCGGAGCGACCGACTCCGACTACGTCTTCACCCACTTCCTGCGCACCGAGGTGCCGGTCGGATTGGCCGGGCTGGTGCTCGCGGCGATCTTCGCCGCGGCGATGTCGAGCCTCGTCGCGCCGCTCAACTCGCTGGCGACCTCGTCGGTGCTCGATGTCTGGGCGCTGATCCGCCGGACGCCGGCGACCCAGGCCGAGGTGGTGCGGGCCTCGCGGATCGCGACGCTGGCATGGGGCGCGCTGGCCACGATCGCGGCGTTCTGGATGGGCGACATCCCGATCATCGAGCAGGTCAACCGCATCGGCTCGGTGGTCTACGGCAGCATGTTCGGCGTGTTCATCCTCGGCCGCCTGGTGCCGCGCGCCCGCGGTTCGGTCGGCGCTTGGTCGATGGCCAGCGGCATCCTCGTCGTCGTGGCGGTCGGGGAGCTGTCGAAGCGGCCCGAGGTCCAGCGCGACATCGCCGGCTGGTTCGGCGCCGCGGCGCGCGACGCCTGGGTGCCGGTCACCATCGAGTTCATGTGGTTCAACCTGATCGGCTTCGCCGTGGTGATGGGGGTCGGCTGGCTGCTGTCGCGGTTCTCGGCGCCGCCGGCGCCTGCGGCGCAGGCGTAGCCGACTGCTAATCTCCGCGGCGACTCTCCCGTGCGGAGCCGCCTCAGGGCATGAAGAAGAACCCCCTGCTCGGGCGCGACGTGATCTCGATGCGCGACTTCGGTCCCGCCGAGATCCGCGCCATCCTCGATCGCTGCCGCGCCTTCGAGAAGAAAACGAAGCCGCTGCTCGGGGGCAAGGTCCTCGCCAACCTCTTCTTCGAGCCATCGACGCGCACGCGCCTCTCCTTCGACGCGGCGATGAAGCGGCTCGGCGGCGCGACGATCGGCTTCGCCGATGCGATCTCCACCTCGATCAGCAAGGGCGAGTCGCTCTGGGACACGATCCGCGTCGCCGAGGGGTACTGCGACGTGATGGTGATCCGCCACCCGGCCGAGGGGTCGGCACGGCTCGCGGCCGAGGCGACCAAGCTGCCGGTCATCAACGGCGGCGACGGCAGCAACCAGCACCCGACCCAGACGCTGCTCGATCTCTACACGCTGCGGCAGCGCTGCGGCCGGATCGAGGGGTTGAAGGTCGCCTTCGTCGGCGACCTCAAGTACGGGCGCACCGTCCACTCACTGATCCGCAGCCTGTCGCACTTCGACGCCCGGCTGTGGCTGGTCTCGCCGCCGACACTGCGACTCCCGGACGACTTCCTCGCGGATCTGCGCGAGACCGGCACCGAGCACCACATCGTCGACGAGTTGGCGGCGGTGCCGGCGGACGTCGACGTGCTGTACCTGACGCGGATCCAGAAGGAGCGCTTCGCCGACGCCATCGAGTACGAGCGGGTGCGCAACGCCTGGCAGGTGACCCCGGACAACGTCGCCCGGTTCGGCCCGAAGGTGACCCTGATGCATCCGCTGCCGCGCGTGACCGAGGTGCATGCGGCGCTCGACCAGCACCCCGGGGCGGCGTGGTTCGACCAGGCGCACAACGGCGTCGTGGTCCGCCAGGCGATCCTGGCACTCTGTCTCGGAGCGGCTTGAGATGGCCCCCGGGAGCGCGCCGAAGAGGGTGCTGACGGCGGCCGCGAACCCCGCGCCCGCCCTGCAGTCCGCGGGAGCGAGCGGAGCCACCGAGGTGAAACCGGACAGCGCCAAGATGCAGGTGAGCGCGCTGCGCTCGGGCACGGTGATCGATCACCTCGGCCCGGCGACGTCGTTCAAGGCACTCAAGATCCTCGGCGTCGGCGCTGATGCCACCGTGCTGATCGGCGTCAACCTCGACTCGAGCAAGCTCCGCAAGAAGGACATCCTGAAGATCGAGGGGCGCGAGCTGACCGACGCCGAGATGAACAAGGTCGCGCTGCTCTCGCCGCAGGCGACCTTCTCCCTGATCCGCGACTTCAAGGTCGTGCGCAAGTTCCGGCCGACGCTGCCCGATCAGGTCGAAGGCCTGATCCGCTGCCTGAACCCCGCCTGCATCACGCAGGACCCGCGCGTGACCGGCCGCTTCCACGTGGTCACGAAGGCGCCGCTCAAGCTCCGCTGCCACTTCTGCGAGCGGTCGCTGCACGAGAACGAGATCGAGTTCGCCTGAGGCGGCGCGCGGGCGGCGGGCGCGGATGCGATGCCCGCTCAGTCCCCGCCGTACCGCACCACCTGCGCCCTCACCACGCCGAGGATGCGCGCGCGCCGCGCTGGGATGCGATCGCTGCGGTCGGCGGCGACCGGACCGGCGACGGGCACCAGCGCGCCCTCGATGGCGCCCGCCTCCCAGCGCCGGATGACGGTGCGACCATCCTGAAGAGCGGCCAGGACCAGTTCGCCGACCCGCGGCGCGCCGCGCGGCTCGATGACCAGCAGTGCGCCGTCGGCGAAGCCCTCGCCGGCGAGATGGTCGCCAACCACGCGCACGACGTGGCCGTGCCGCTCGGTGGGGATCAGGTCGCCCGGGTCGAACTCGGCGCCGCGCTGTCCGTACTCGAGCCGGCCACCCGATTGCAGGCGACCGCTGATCGGCAATCGGGCGCTGCGTTTCTCCGACGTCGGCTTCCAATCGAGCTCGATCGAGCGCCAGCGGTGCTTCACCCGTCGCACCGAGCCCTTCTTCTCCAGTGCGCGCAGGTGCTGCAGCGCCGTCACGCGCGAGAAGCCGAAGTGCTCCCCGATCTCCTTCAGGGTCGGCGCCTTCCCGTCCGCCTCGATGCGGGCATGCAGGAAGGCGAGAAGCTTCAGCTGGCGATCGGTGAAGTACACGCCGCGGAAAGTAGCACGCGTGGACAACCCCGGGGCAAGGCGGTCGCCAGCGCGTCACGCCGTACCCGTATAGTGCGCGACCGGTCGACTCCCCGATCACGCGCCGCCCGTGGAGCGAGGGATCCCTCCGCGATCGGGCCGGTGGCGCGGCAACGGGCAGGCTGAGGTGGGTGGGCATGTGCGGATTCATCGGGGTGCTGGGCCCGAAGCAGCGCGACATCGCCAGCGAGATCGTCGACGGACTGGTCTCGATCCAGCATCGTGGCCAGGACGCCGCTGGCGCCTGCACCTACAACGGCCGCTTCCACATGAAGCGCGGCATGGGCCTCGTCCGCGAGGTCTTCCGCGAGGAGACGATGGCCAAGCTGCGCGGCAGCGTCGGCATCGGCCACGTGCGCTACCCGACGGTCGGTGGCGGCAGCGTCGAGGACACCCAGCCGTTCCTGGTGAAGTCGCCGTTCGGCATCGCCATGGCGCACAACGGCAACCTCACCAACTTCTACGAGCTGAAGAAGGAGCTCTCCGAGCGCGACCGCTTCCTGGTCGACAGCAACTGCGACGTCGAGGCGATCCTGCAGGTCTTCGCCCATGCACTGAGCCAGACCGGCGTCACCCGCCCGACCGAGGACGCGGTCTTCAAGGCGGTCCATTCCGTCTTCGAGCGCTGCAAGGGCGCCTACTCGGTGGTGGGGATGATCTCGGGTTTCGGGATGTTCGCGTTCCGTGACCCGAAGGGGATCAAGCCGATCATCCTCGGCGAGCGCGTCGAGCCGGACGGCAAGAAGAGCTTCTGCGTCGCCTCCGAGTCGGTGCTGCTCGACCTGCTCGACTACCACCACACCTCGAGCCTCAAGGCGGGCGAGGCGATCGTGATCCGCATGGACGGCACCGTCACGCGCCGCCAGGTGCGCGCCGATCCGCACCATCCCTGCCTGTTCGAGTGGGTCTACTTCGCGCGGCCCGACTCGTTCCTCGACAAGGTCTCGGTCTACAAGTCGCGCCTGCGCATGGGCGAGCACCTGGCCGAGAAATGGAAGCGGTCCGGCATCGAGGTCGACGTCGTGATGCCGGTGCCCGAGTCGGCGCGCGACGCGGCGCTGGCGATGGCGCAGAAGCTGAACGTCAAGTACCGCGAGGGCTTCGTCAAGAATCGCTACATCGGTCGCACGTTCATCATGCCGGGCAACAAGGTGCGGCGTAAGTCGATCCGCCACAAGCTGAACGCCATCCAGCTCGAGTTCAGGGACAAGGACGTCCTCATCGTCGACGACTCGATCGTGCGCGGCAACACCAGCAAGGAGATCGTGCAGATGGCGCGCGAGGCGGGCGCGCGCAAGGTCTACTTCGCGAGCTGCGCCCCGCAGTTGCTGCACCCGTGCGTCTACGGCATCGACATGTCGACGAAGAACGAGTTCATCGCGCGCGAGCGCTCGGGCGAGCGGAAGAGCGACGCGGCGATCGCGGCCGAGATCGGCGCGGACGGCGTGCTCTACCAGGATCTGGCCGACCTCGAGGCATCGGTGCGCGAGGGCAACCCCGAACTGAATCAGTTCTGCAACGCCTGCTTCACCGGCAAGTACCCGACCGGCGACGTCACCCAGAAGGTGCTCGACGGCATCGAGAACGAGCGCGCGCTGGTGCACCGCGAGTAGTCACCGGACGCGCGCACCTCCGTCAGCGGGTGGCCTCGATCTCGCGCAGGGCGATCGTCCCTGCCGCAGTGCCGGCTTCGGGGGCCAGCGATCGCGCGGCTCCGCCGGTATCCGCATGGCCTTCCGGCGAGCGCGGATGCCCAGCGGCGGGGAGACGCGGCAACCCCAGCATGGCGCTGTTTCAGAACAGGAGGGCAGGGGGCGCCCGATGGATCTGGGAGCGCGCCACGCCAACCCGTGGCATCCTCAAGCCGTAGACTGAAAGCGCGTGGAAACTTAGGTGCGGAAATCGATCAGGAACCGAAGGCCGATTGACAGCTTTTTCGAGTGCTCGTACGGTTCCGATCGCGTTTGGAACGGCCGATGGACTGAAGGTTCGGATTCCGCAACAAGCCGCGCACCTGCCTGACCGTCGCCGTTGAGGTTCCTGACCACCCGACTTCCGTGCTCAGGATCGCTTCTGGGGAGACTCTGGTTTTGAAGAACACCAACCTGCCGTTGCTCAAGTTCTCGTGTGACAACCGAGAGTGCCAGTTCGAGTGCTACGTCAATCAGAACAACAACTTGCTGACGCACTACAACCCGAACATGTCGGCCCTGCTGGACTGGCCGTGCCCGGAGTGCAAGACCGGCTTCCTGCGCTTCAGCGCCAACAACACCCAGTTCGAGTTCACCCTCCACAAGGAGGAGAAGGTCGAAGAGGCCGAGCGATCCTGAGAGCGCTCTGACCCAAGCCGCGTCGGACTGAACCTCAGCCGTTGTGGCGGCGTCGGCTGCTGACGAGCGCAGCGTCGGAGGCGACTCCCGCTGCGCTCGTCTCGTTCACGTCGGCCACCGACCTAAGCTCATCGCCCCTGCCGCCGGTGTGGCGCCGTTCGCGCGGCCGGTTCCTCCGTCGAGTCGCCCGTGTCCCTCTTGCTGACTGGCTCTGGCAGCTACCTCCCCAGGCGCGTCGTCACCAACGGCGATCTGGCCGGGCTGGTCCGCAACTTCGACCAGCAACGTGCGGGATGCGACCTCGACCAGTGGATCCGCCGGCACTACGGCGTCGTTTCGCGGCACTGGTCGGCCGAGGGGGAGAGCAGTGGCGACATGGCCGTCGTCGCCGCCCGCCGCGCGCTCGAGGCCGCTGGGCTGACGGGTCGCGATCTCGACCTGATCGTCATGTCGACGGCGACCAGCGACCATGTCGCTCCGCATTCGGTCAGCAAGGTGCAAGTCGCGTTGGACAGCGACGCGGTCTTCCATCAGCTGCAGGACGCCTGCCCCGGCTTCGTGAACGCGCTGCTGGTTGCCGACGCGCTGATGGCTCGCGCCGGCCACCGGCGGGCGCTGGTGGTCTCCGCCGAGAAGATGACCCACCTGATCGACAAGGGCGATTTCCGGATGAGCGGGCTGTTCGCCGACGGCGCGGGCGCGGTGGTGCTGGAGCAACTGCCGGTGGCCGAGCACTACGGGTTCCGCTCGTTCTTCGCCGGGTCGGACGGGCGCACCGGCCATGCGTTGCGCGTGCCGGCGGGGGGCTCGGCACGGCCGCTGACCGCCGAGCGCCTCGCCGCCGGAGAGCACCATCTGGTGAACGAGTTCCGCGAGGTCTACGACTTCGCCGTCCGGCGCTCCCGTGAGTGCCTTCTCGAGGCGGTTGCGCGGGCGGGACTGACCCTCGACCAGGTTCGCCACGTCGTGCCGCACCACGCCAGCCTCAACATCCTGCGGGACGCCGGTGCCTGCAGTGGCCTGCCGTTCGAGCGCTACGTCTTGTCGATCGACCACACCGGAAACACTTCGAGCGCCAGCGTGCCGATTGCCCTGGACGAGGCGCGGCGCGCCGGCCGGTTCGCCGACGGCGACCTGCTGGTGCTGTTCGCGCTCGGCGGCGGGATGGCGTGGGCCAGCACCGCCTACGTCTGGGCCGGTGCGGAGACCATCGCCGCCGGTCGCGCCAGGCTCGGCGCGCGGTCATGACCGACCGTCGGCCGGCGCCACCGGCAGCGGCCCGTGTTCAGGCGTTCGCGGGGCGGTCGCGGCAGTCGCTCGGCCGGGAGCTCCTGCGCGTCGCGGCGGCGATGGCGGCGGTCGCCGCAGCGTTCGGTCTGGCGGAGGCCGCGGTCCGCGTCGTTCGGGACGAGGTCGCGATCGGTGGCGTGCGCCTGCTGCCGGCGGCCGCGCTCCTCTACGGCGTCCTCGGGGCCGCCACGGGCGTCGTACTGGTTGCCGTGCGGCGGGTCGGCGCCGTTCGCTGGCCGGGGGTGTGGCGGCCGGGATGGCACCTGGCGGCGGGTGCGGCGCTGGCGGCGGTGGCCGCGATCGCCTGGCCGATCAACCGTGGCTGGCTCGGCGACGCGCTCTCACCGATGGGATTGGCCGTGAACGGCGCATTGCTGCTGATCGGCGTGCCGGTGGTGGCGCGCGGTCTGCTGCCGTGGTGCGAGCGGCTGGCGGGTGCGGCGATGGCGGTGCCGTGGCTGCGTGTGCCGGTGGCGGTCGGCGCCGTCGTTCTCGGCGCGGCAGTGCCGTGGATCGCGGCGGTCGTCGCTGGTGGCGGGCCCGGTGACGGCGCGCGTGCGGGTGGAGCCGGTGCGGGTGTTGCCGACGCGCGGCCGAACGTGCTGCTGATCGTGCTCGACACGCTGCGCGCCGACCGACTCGGTTGTCACGGCTACGGCGCCGCGACGTCACCGCAGCTCGACGCGCTGGCGGCCCGCGGCGTGCGATTCGCCGAGTGCTTTGCGGCGGCGCCCTACACCAAGCCATCGGTGGCGAGCCTGCTGACCGGACGGTTGCCGCCGCGGCTCGGGATGGAGCCGTTCGGTGCGCGATTGCCGGCGGGAGAGCTGCCGCTCGCCGCGGTGCTGCAGGCCGCTGGCTATCGCACCGGCCTGTTCTCCGCCAACGCCTTCGTCGCGCCGACCTTCGGCTTTGGTCGCGGCGTCGAGCGCTACGTCGGGCCGCAGGTCAGCCCGGCGGCGGCACTGATCGGGTTCCACGTGCTGGCGCGGTTGCGTGACGCGTGGGTGGAGGCGGCCGGCCTGCCCGAAGCGCCCTGGCGCTGGTACGAGGCGCTGGTGTCGCTGCCGTTCGACCTGAGCGGAGCACGCCACGATCCGCGGGCGCCCGAGCTGGTCGCGGAGCTGCTGCGGTTCGTGGACGCGGCGGGCGAGGGGGCCGGTGCCGGCGCGGGCCGGCCGTGGTTCGCGCACCTGCAGCTGATGGAGACCCACGCGCCCTATCGGCCCGCGCCGGAACAACGGATCGATGGCGCCGCCCGTGCCGAGATGGAGTTGCCGGAAGGGGCGGCGCATCTGTTCCTGCCGTTCCGGGCGGCGCCGCCGCTGCCCGCGGCCGAGCTCGCCGCGTTGAACGCAACCTACGACGCCTGCGTCCGCACCGCGGATGCCGCCGTCGGGGAGGTGATCGCGGCACTCGAGGCGCGCGGTCTGCTCGAGTCGACCGTCGTCCTCGTGACGTCGGACCATGGCGAGGAGTTCTTCGATCACGGCGGATTCGGCCACGGCCACTCGCTCCACCGCGAGCTGCTCCACGTACCGCTGATCTGGTGCGCGCCGGAGCGGTTGCCGGCGGGACGGGTGGTGGCGTCGCAGGTGCGGCTGATCGATGTGGTGCCGACGCTGCTCGAGCTGCTCGAGCTCGCGGTGCCGCCCGACGCGCTGGTGCTGGATGGCGAGTCGCTGCTGCCGCTGCTGCGCCGGCGGCAGGAGGCGGAGGACGCCGGGAATGGCCAGGCCGATGTCGGTGCGACCGATCGGGTGGCGCTGGCGACGGTCGAGTGGGGCGGCTCGTCGGCGCTGGCGCTCCGGGATGGCTCGCGCACCGTGATCGTCGCGCGCGACGGCGGAGCCGAGCGGGTGCAGTGTTTCGACGCGCGCGCCGATCCGATGGAGCAGCGCGATCTGGCGGCCGGCGACCCGCGCGAAGCAGCCGCAGCGGCTGCCATCGCCATCACGCTCGAGACCCAGGTCGACCAGCTCGCCGCCGAGCGGGGCGCCGCGCCTTCGGTCAACCTCGACCCCGCCACCAAGGCGCTGCTCGAGAAGCTCGGCTACGCCGGCGACTGACGCCCGCGAAACGGCCGATCCAGCGGCTGATCCAACGGCTGATCCAGTGCCAGCCGTCCCAGTTCGTCACCGCCGCGGCGCGGGGACTCACGCCGGCCTGCAACTCAGCCCGCCGGCGACACGGGTCCCATCCCTTCCGGGTCCCAGAAGTCGCGCCGCCAGAACGGGCAGGTGTTGAAGTCGCCGTGGCGCTGCGGCTTGGAATCGCCGTCGACGCCGAACGCCTTGAAGTGCACCTGCTCGAACACCGACTCGAAGAGGTGGATTGCCGGGAGCGCGTTGTTCCACTTGCCGAACGTGCGGTCGAGCGGGTGGCTCGCCGAGGTGTACCAATCGTCGATCCACTCGAGCAGCGAGCCACGCGCCGGCAAGTCGAGGAACTCGGGATAGATCTCGCTCGCGTCGGCCAGCGGGTGGAGCGTGAGCAACCAGAACTTGGTGGGCCCCCGCAGCCGCGACGATTGAAACGAGTACTGGCCAACTTCCGCGGCGCACTCCATCTGCTTGCGCCTCAGGAACGGCACCAGCGCTCGAGCTGCCTCCGCCACCGAGCAGGCGGGCGCCATGTAGACCAGGTCATCGACCGGCAGGTCGGGCTGCAGCTCGATCAGGTAGTTGATTCGCCGAGCGCCGATGCGTGCTCGCGGGCGAGCGGCAGCAGGCTGGCGTGGCGGCCCGACAGCGTGACGGGTGGAGGCCAAGGGACGGTCGATGGGACAGTCATGGAGGAGCTCGCCGACGGTAAACCCGTCGCAGCGACATTTTCACCGTAGATTCGTCGCTGCGACGTTTTCACGGCCTTCAGGCATCGGGGCGCTGGCGAAGAAGTGGCGCCCGAGCACGCGCCAGTGGTGGAGCCAGCCGACTTCCTTGAAGCCGAAGCGCGCCTGCAGCTTGACCGAGGGGACGTTGTCGATCGCGTAGTAGCAGAGCACCTGCTTCACGCCGAAGGCCGGCAGCACCTCGCCGTAGATGCGGCGGTTGAAGGCGGTGGCGAGGCCGCCGACGCGGAAGTCCGCGTGGACCCAGCCTTCGCCGAAGTAGGCGCCGTCGGGGCCCGGGTCGAAGGTGTGGCGCAGCTGCGGATCGCGGTAGGGGCCGAGCGCATACCAGCAGTGCACGGCGAGCCGGCCGTCGACGAGGCCGAGCCAGCAGAACTGCTGCGGGTCCCGCAGCCGTTCGAGGTACCACGGCACCTTCGCCGCCCACGACTCCTGCCACAGCGGCGCATCCGCCGCCGTCGCTCGCCGCATCACGAGCCGCGCGCCGAGTTCCTCGCCGCCCGCCGGCACCGGCAGCGCCACCTCCCGCCGGGCGAGGCAGAGCAGCTCATGGAACCAGACCCGCCGCCGCCACGCCCGCGCGACCCGCGCCGCGAGGGACGGTCGCGCGCTCGCTCCGCCTCCTGCGTCACTCACTGGAAGCTCGCCACCTCCGCATAGAGCTCGCTGAAGTGGACGGGATCGCCCTTCAGCCGGCAGCTCTCGAGCCACGCCTTCTCGGGGAACAGGCGCGCGGCCATCGCCACGATCTCGCGCGTCCGCGCGTCCTTCGTCGGCACCGGCACCTTGCCGCTCGCGCCCGGCAGCAGCTTGCCCTGCTCGAAATAGGGTCGCCCGAACTCGAGCAGCAGTCCGATCGCCTCGCGGGTCTCCGTCGCCTTGGCCAGAGCGCTGCGATCCAGTCCGTTGCGCACCACCGCCCAGTAGCTGGTCAGCACGTGGTGGCAGAGCAGCGCGTGGTAGCTGAAGCGCGTGTCCTTCGGCTTGTAGAGGAAGTCCATGCTGGCGCCGAGCTGGGTCTGCTTCGCATTCCAGCGCGCGACGTAGATCTGGAACATCGCCGGTGTCAGGATCCCGACCTGCGCCTGCTTGCCGAAGCCGATCAACCCGGGGACGCGCTGGTCGCCACCGACCAGCGTCTCCGCCGCCAGTGCGTCACCGGCATTCAGCCACTTCCCGAGCCGCGCCGTCGCCGCCGTCGGCGAGATCAGCGCCGGATCGAGCGCCGCTGCCCGCTGCAGCAGCAACCCGCAGAGCAGCCCGGTCTGGGCCGTCGCCGCCGCATGGTTGCCGCGTTCCCACGGCGTCCGCGCCCACCAGTCCTCCATCCGATCCTGGAGGGTCATGGCGAGCTTCACCGCCGCCTGCCGCCCGCCGACCGTCAGCGCCGGCAGGCAGTGTTCGGCCGCCCGCAGGCAACCGAAGAAGTTGCGGTGGTAGATGCCGGGTTCGCCGCCTTGCGTGAGGCCGACGCCCATCGGCGGCGAGTAGTTCGCCCACGGCAGCAGGTGGGCGTCGACGCGCTGCGCGTACTTCGCGTCGCCGGTCAGGGCGTACGCGAGCCCGAGCGCATCCATCAGCTCGTTCCACTGGATCAGGAAGCCGAGGTCGAGCGCCTGCGCGGCGGGAACGTCCTTGTTGCTCTTGCGATCGATCAGGTGCTTGCCGGGCTCGATCTGCAGCACCGGATCGCCGAGCCGCGCCGCCGCCACCACCTGGTCGCGCAGTCGCGCGAGCCGCGACCCGGGCGCCGCCGCCGCCACCGCCGCGATCTCGCTCGGCGTCAGCCCGATCACCGTGCCGGGCGCGATCAGGTTGCTGCCGAG
>Ga0194121_10002206_pt1 | contig 31297 bp, 31 predicted proteins | sample TA2MahCa50mmetaG_FD_148609 | JGI IMG/M metagenome (GOLD analysis project Ga0194121, IMG submission 148609) | Freshwater microbial communities from Lake Tanganyika, Tanzania - TA2015020 Mahale Deep Cast 50m | ecosystem: Environmental > Aquatic > Freshwater > Lake | place: Tanzania: Lake...
GGCGGGCTTCACGCCGGCCCTCTCCATCTTCGCGAGGAGGAAGTGATCCAGCGGTGTCTGCGGCCATTTGTCGTTGCGGACCTTGGGCAGCGGCGACTCCTTCAACGGCTGGAAGGACCACGGCGTTCTGCCGGCTGCGGGCTTCTTCGCTGCCGCTGCGCACGCGGGAGGAATGAGAACGACCGCCGCAACTGCCGAAACGAGGACAGCAATCAGGGAAGTAGCAAACAGCCGATGGCCACGGCCGGGCACGCGCGGGCTTCGATGTTCCGGGGTGCGCGTCATGCCGAAGGCTGACGGCTCAGGCGAGGATTTCCCTCACCACGTGGCCGTGGACGTCGGTGAGGCGGAAGTCGCGCCCGTCGTAACGGTAGGTGAGCTTCTCGTGGTCGAGCCCGAGCTGGTGCAGCATCGTCGCGTGCAGGTCGTGCATGTGGACCTTGTCCTGCACGGCGAGGTGGCCCCATTCATCGGTCGCGCCGAAGCTGGTGCCGGGCTTGAAGCCGCCGCCCGCGAGCCACACGGTGAAGCCGCCGGCGTTGTGGTCGCGGCCGGTGCCGTTCTTCTCCGCATACGGCGTGCGCCCGAACTCGCCGCCCCACCACACGATGGTGTCGTCGAGCAGGCCGCGCTGCTTGAGGTCGGTGAGCAGGCCGGAGATGGGTTTGTCCACGGCGAGCGCGTGATCCTTGTGCTTCGGCATGTTGGAGTGCTGGTCCCACGCGGGATTCGCGGTGTTGTCGCCGTAGGTGACCTGGATGTAGCGCACGCCGGACTCGCAAAGCCGCCGCGCCATGAGGCACTGCCGGCCGAAGTTGTCCGTCTTCGCATCGCCGATCCCGTAAAGCTGCCTCGTCGCCTCGGACTCCTTCGACATGTCGAGCACGGCGGGGGCGTTGTTCTGCATGCGCCAGGCGAGTTCGTAGGAATTGATCACGGCCTCGAGTTCGGAATCGCCGGGGTTGCGCTTCAACTGCTCGGCATTCATCGCCTGCAACAAGTCGAACTGCCGCCGCTGTGCCGAGGTCTTCAACTGCGGATTGGCGAGATTGCGGATCGTCGCCTCGCTTGCGGGCGCGCCCGCCTTGCCCAGCGCCGTGCCCTGATAGACCGCGGGCAGGAAGGCGTTGCCGTAATTGCGGGGGCCGCCGTTGCCGGCGCTCGGCGAAATCGTGATGAAGCCGGGCAGGTTCTCATTCTCCGTGCCGAGGCCGTAAGTGACCCACGAACCCATCGAGGGCCGGATGAACTGCGTTGCACCGCAGTGCAGGAACAGCGTCGCGGGCCCGTGCGCGATGCCCTCGGTGTTGAGCGAGTGGATGAAGCACAGGTCATCCACGTGCCTGCACATCTCGGGGAAGAGCTCGCTGCCCCAACGGCCGGTCTGCCCGTGCTGCGCGAACTTCCAAAGCGATTTCATCACGCGCTGCGACGAGGCTTCGCGCTTGCCGGAGTTGGCGATCTTGCGCGCGTCGTCGAAGTCGCGCGGCTTGCCGTCCTGCTCGTCGAGCAGCGGCTTGTGATCGAAGGAATCCACGTGGCTCACACCGCCCTGCATGAAGAGGAAGATGACGCGCTTGGCTCTCGGCCTGTGATGGGTCTTCTTCGGCGCGAGCGGATCAGTCGCGGCCCCGGCTCGCTGCGCGAGGCCCGCGAGCGCAAGGTAGCCGAAACCGCACGCGGTGGACTTGAGGGCGTGGCGGCGCGACAACAGGCTGGGTGCGAAGGGGCTTGGGTTCATGGCCGAGAATTGGACGGAGGATAACCGCTGATGATTTCAGTTCAAGTATCGGAAATCCATGCTTGCGAAGAGCGCCTGATAGAATTGCGCCCACGCGTCGAGTTGCCGGCCTTCGAGCACCGTGCCGTCTGCGGGAAGGCTCACGTATCCGAGCGCGATTTTCTTCTCTGATTCCGTCGGCTTGCGGCCAAGGGCGAGGCGGTAGGCCGACTCGACGCGTGCCGCATCGTCGCCCGGCATCGCGAGCGTGCGCCGCGCGGCGGCCTTCGACTGCTCGATCACGAACGGGTGGTTCATCATCAACAGGGCCTGCGGGGCGACGGTGCTCGCGTTGCGCCGGCCGGATACCATGCTCGGGTCCGCGAAGTCGAACACCTCGAAGAGCTCCGGCAGCGCGTTGCGAAGCACGGGCGAGTAAACGCTTCGCCGCGTGTCGGTGTGCTGGTAATTGTAGTCGGCGGCCGTGCCCGGCCTGATCGTCGGCCCGCCGCGCGCGAGGTCGAGTTGTCCGCTGACGACCAGCACCGTGTCGCGGATGCACTCGGCGTCGAGGCGCCGGCGGTTGGCGCGGGCGAGCAGGCGGTTTTCGGGATCGTCGGATTGCGGGTTGCGGACTACGGATTGAGGAATCGAGGATGACTGCTGATACGTCCGGCTCAATACCATCGCGCGCACGAGCTTCTTCACCGACCAGCCTTCATCCATGAACTTGACCGCGAGGTGGTCGAGCAGTTCGGGGTGCGACGGCACCTCGCCGGTCGTGCCGAAGTTGTCCGTGGTGCGCACGAGTCCCGCGCCGAAAAGCCAGTGCCAGACGCGGTTGACCATCACGCGCGCCGTCAGCGGATTGTCGCGGCTCGCAAGCCAGTCGCCGAGTTCGAGACGGCCGCTCGATTTGTCGCCAGGCCTCGCCGGCGTGCCGAGTGTCGCGACTTGCAGGAAGCCGCGCGGCGCAACGTCTCCCGGATTGTGCACGCTGCCGCGCACGAGCACGCGAATGTCGGCGATGGTCTTCTCCTCCGTCACGGTCATCACCATCGGGCGCTTCGGGCCCGACTCGTTGAGTTTCTTCAACTCGTCCTCAAGTTGCTTCACGTCCACCGTCTTCGTGGCATTCGCCTCGGCCTTCCTCGCGGCCTTTTTCTCTGCGGCGGTTTGCTTCGGAGTTTCTTTCGAGGATTTGGCGGCGTCCGAAGTCGCCGTTGCCGCCGCGGGCGCATCCGTGCCGTCTGCGAGCAGGAATTGCACGGCGTCCGCAACGACCACGCCGCCCTTGGCGTCCTCGGTGGAGACGATCACGAAGCCTTGCCCGTTGGCTTCGAAGCGATGCTGGCCGAGCGAGATGAACCGCTGGTCGATCGGCGGCGCTTCGCGCTGGTTGACGAGCACGGTCTTCTCGCCATCCGCGCTGAAGATCGTCACGTGCGTGTTCGTGGCGCGGTTGGGGTTCGGAATGTAGGCGAGGCGGACCTCGTATTTCCCGGCCTTCGCGATCTCGGGCTGGAACGTCGCGGTCTTTTCCGCGCCCGGCCCGCCGCTTTCGAAAACGTAGCCCTCGCCGATGTAACGGCCGCTGAACTGCGACTTCTTCCAGTTGCCGACGAGCTTCGCCTGCGCGTCGTCCACGACGACACCGGGGAGGTCCTTCACCGCGAGCGCGACGGCCTTTGCCGGTTCTCCGGGCTTCTCGACAGCGGCAAGTTTTGTCGCGGCGGCCTTCGCTTCCTTGATTCGCGCCTGCAATGCCGCGACTTGCGCCTCGTGCTTCTTGAAGGGTTCGTCCTCAGCCGCGGAGAGCGGCAATGGCATCTCGACCCATGTGGAGACGTTTGCGTGATTGATCTGCCGCGCGTTCTTGAGGATGCCCGCGAGCGCGTAGTAGTCGCGCGTGGGGATGGGGTCGAACTTGTGGTCGTGACAGCGCGCGCACGTGACGGTCTGCGCGAGAAAGGCCTTGCTGATCACGTCGAGCTGTTCGTCCACCCCGTCCATCTCGAGTTGTTTCTTGTCCTGCTCCTCGAAAACCGTGTTGCCGAGCGCGAGGAATGTGGTGCCGGTCATCTGTCGCGCCCGCGCGGCGGGCGAATCCGCCGCCAACAAGTCGCCCGCGACCTGCTCGCGCACGAAGCGGTCGTAAGGCAGGTCGTCGTTGAACGCGGCGATGACGTAGTCGCGGAAGCGCCAGGCCTCCTTGAAGACGAAGCCGCGCAGCGTGACCGACTCGCCGAAGCGGGCGACATCGAGCCAGTGTCGTCCCCACCGTTCGCCGAAATGCGGCGACGCGAGCAGGCGGTCGACGAGACGCTCGATGGCCTGTGGGGCGTGGTGTGTTGCGTGTTGCGTGAACTCATCAATCTCCGCCGGTGCCGGCGGCAGTCCGGTGAGATCGGAATAAATCCGGCGCACGAGCGTGGCCGGGTCGGCGTCGGCCGCAGGCTTGAGGCCTTTCGCGTCCAGTTTGGCGAGGATGAAACGGTCAATCTCATTACGCGGCCATGCGGTGTCCTTCACGGCGGGCACGGGAGCCTTGTTCGGAAGTTGATACGCCCAGTGTTTTCGGCCCTCCTCGATGTTGATGGAGCCCTTCTTCGAGACGATCGGGCCGCCGCTGCGCGGGTCGGGCGCACCCATCTTCACCCACTTCTCAAAGTCCGCGATCTGCTCGGCCGACAGCTTTTCTTTCGGCGGCATCTGGAATTCCTTGTCACGATAGCGAACGGCCTTGATGAGCCGGCTCGCCTCCGGATCGCCCGGAACGACCGCCGGACCGGATTCGCCCCCCTTGGCCCATGCGTCGCGCGAGTCGAGGCGCAAGCCGCCCTTCTGCTTCGCGTCGCCGTGGCATTCGAGGCAACTGGCGGAGAGCAGCGGGCGGATTCGTTTCTCAAAAAACTCCATCCCCTCCGCGGAAGATTTCGGCGCGTCCGCTGCGCGAAGCGTCAGCGAGGCCAGCGCGAGCGCCGCGGCGAGGATGGAACCGGCTCGTTTCATCGGGTGGAATGGACGCATTGCGGCAAGCACCTGTTCAGGCGCGGCGGTTAACATATCAGAAACTCGGTCGCACGCACAGGCCCGCCTGCACCGGGGCCGTGGCGAGCGAGATGACGCCCTTCTCCGCGGTGGCGCCGCGGAACGGATCGTTCGTGGTGAGCAGGTTGCCATCAATGTCCAAGAAGTCCGTCAACTCCGCGAGATGCGCGGCGGCGGTGATGAGCACGCTGGTCTCGATCATGCAGCCGATCATCGTCTTCAACCCGGCCGCGCGGGCGGCGACCAGCGCCTCGTGCGCGCCCGTGATGCCCGCGGTCTTCACGAGCTTCACGTTCACCGCGTGAAAGCACCCGGCGCACAGCGCGGCGTCCTTCGCCGAGAGATACGATTCGTCCGCCATGATGGGCACGGGCGTGCGGGCCTTGAGCCACTTGAAATCCGCCGCGGGCGACCTCGCGTGCAGCGGCTGCTCGCAGAATTCGATGTGGCCGTCCGTCGCGAGCCACTCGAGGTTGCGCAGCGCCTCCTCCTTTGTGGCCCAGCCTTCGTTGGCATCCACGCGGACGCGCTTGGCCGGCGCGGCGTCGCGGAGCGCCTTCAAGTTCTCGCGATCCCCGGGCACGCCTACTTTCAGCTTGAGCACGGGGTACTGCGCCGCCTCGAGCACCTTTGCGCGGATGACATCCGGTGCGTCAATCCCGATGCTGTAGGAGGTGACGTGGACGCCCTCGTTGAAGCCGAGCCCAAGCAAGTCGCACACGCGCCTGCCTGCGCGATGCGCGGCACCGTCGAGCAGGGCGAGGTTGAGCGCGCACTTGGGCGCGAAGTCGCCCGTGGAGATCGAATCGAGATACGCCATGCTCGCGGGAACATCGCTGAATGAGAGCCGCGCCGCGTTCACGCGGGCGAGAAACGCAACGCAAGAATCCACGTCTTCGGCGTAACGCGTTGATGGAGCGGCTTCGCCGAGACCGACCACGCCGTCTGCATCGCGCAACTGCACCAGCGCGACCTCGAACGAATCCGCGCCGTTCCCGCCGCCCGGACCGAGCCTGCTCGCGATTTTCCAAGCGTGGGCAAGCTTCAACTGATAGCGGCGGACGGTGAGTTGCACCGGATCAGCATTCAGGAACCTGCGCCTCGGCGCAAGCAGGGAGGACTCGAACCAACCATCGCCGCTGTGGAGTCCGGGCCCGTCTCAAACCCGGAGGTTTCGCCGCGCGATCATGCGCGAGGCTCGAACGGGGTCACGGATGGGCGACGTTGAAGGCGATTTCGTGTTTCAGTTTTTCGCCCTTCCGGCCTGCGGCGGGTTGTTCGTCCTTCGAGGCCGAGGTCTGGATTTTCTTGGCGTCCTCGAAGGTGGTGCTCCGCGACAGCATCTCTCCACCCGCGTGCCGCAAGCATTGTGTTCGGTGGGTTTATACCGTCCTAGGAGCGTCGGAGCCTCCGAATCTGCCGGGGATCGCCAAAATTGTGCTTGCCCGGCTCTGGCGATTTGCTACCAAACGCCAGTTCAGGCCGGCTCAATCAACCCCAAACCCCCACCAATCCAATGAAGAAACTCATTTCCCCAATCCTCTGCCTCGCCGTCGCGATGGCGCTTTGCTCGGGCACGTCCTTTGCCCAAGACAAGAAAGACGAAAAGAAGGACGAGAAGGGCAAGCCTGCCGAAAAGAAGAAGGGCGATACGCTTCCCTTCAACGGCAAGGTCACCGCGGTCGACGCCACGGCCAAGACCATCACACTCTCCGGCAAGGCCGCCCGCGTGGTGGGCATTACATCCGAGACCCGCATCACCAAGGACGGCAAACCCGCGACCTTTGATGATGCGAAAGTCGGCGAGGACGTCCGCGGCGCGCTCAAGGAAGTCGCCGGGAAACTCCAGGCGGTCTCGCTCAGCATTGGCGCCCCGCCTCCCGCCAAGAAGAAGGACGGCGAGAAGAAGGGTGAGGAGAAGAAGAAGGAAGAGAAGAAGTAGTTCAAACCCTTCGTCAGCTTTGAGACGGCAGGCCGCAGTCGGCCTGCCGTTTGTTTTCTCTCGAGGGGGAGCCCGGTTCGAGCGCGGCGCGACGTCGTAGTTTTTCGTCGGGCAAACGCCGTAGTGGTGCGGAACGGCAAGGGTGCTACTGTGCGTCGCAGCGTCAGCGTTCGACGCAACGATCGCCACACCATGAGCGCCACTGTTTCCGTCGCCCTCTCCCCTTCTCCTTTCCACGCTCTCACGCTCCCGCTCTCCCCCTCTCGCAGGCTGGCGCTGGCGGGCGCGTGGGAGGGCGGGCGGTCGGGAGAGCGCCACGGTTCGCGGGCAGTCCTGAGGATCCTCACATTCATCGTGTTGGCTTGCGGCGCTGCGCTCCGGGCGGCGCCGGTGCCGCCCGTGCCGCCGAGCGTTTCGACGCTGAGCCGCACGGGGAGTGTCGTCACACTCCGCTTCACCCCATTTCCAGCCGCCCAACAGTTTCGGTTGCTCAGTTCCACGAACATCGGCAGCCCGTTCACTGCGGACCCGGCCGGGACGTTGAGCGGTTACGATTTCACGGCGACCAACCCGAGCCCGGTTCGGTTCTATCAGGTCGAGGTCACGCCAATGAGCAGCAATGCGCTGCTCGGCTCCATCGCGCTAAACCGGCTCGCTTACGGGCCGACGCCGGATGAGATCGAGCGCGTCCTCACCGGCGCGGCGCCGATCGGGGCGCAGGCGTTCATCAACGAGCAGCTCGCGCCGGAGACGATCGCGGAGACGGGCGTCAACTCCCACACCAACATCGCGTTCCTTGGCGCGAAGATGGCCGGGCCGAGCGACGTGGTGACGTCGACGAATGCCAACATCGCGGATCTTGGCGCGTGGCACGTGCTCCGGGCGGTGACGGCGAGGCGGCAGTTTCTCGAAGTCCTGCTGCAGTGGGCGGAGAACCACTTCGTGACCCAGCACTCCAAGTCTTCGACCTACGTGAACGGTGTCGGCGCAGTCGTGCAGGAGCAGATCGCGACGCAGTTCGAGTTTCTCGAGAACGACCGGTGGCGCGCGGTGCTGTTGAATCCGACGGGCACGTTCCTCGACCTGCTGCGCGTCAGCGCCGAGAGCCCGGCGATGATCATCTACCTCGACACGGTGACGAGCCGGGGCGCCGGCGGACGCATCGCCAACGAAAACTATGCGCGCGAGTTGCTCGAGCTGTTCACGTTCGGCGTGGACAACGGCTATGACCAGACCGACATCACGACCCTGTCGAGGTGCTGGACGGGGTGGTATGTGGAGAAGGTCGCCGTGGCCGATGCGTTCAACGTCTTCGCGACTGCGTTGCCAGGGCTCAAGTCCACCAACGTCGGCGTGTGGGCGTTCAACTTTCGCACGAGCTATCACAACACGAATTCGAAATCCATTTTCGTCGGCAAGACGGTGCCGGCGCGGTTCGGCGCGCCGTGGGCCGGGCGCAACTACCAGTTGAACATCCCGGTGCGCACCGGCACCAACGGCATCCAGGACGGCTACGACGTGCTCAACCACCTCGCCAACCAGCCATTCACCATGGAATACATCAGCGTGAAACTCTGCCGCCTGCTGGTGCACGACGACTTCGCGCATGGCTACGACTTCACCGACCCCGGCCTGTCGGCGGAGGGCCGGCTCGTCAAGCAGTGCATGCTCGCGTGGGAGGACGGAACCCCGAAGGGACAGATGCGCGCCGTGCTCTCAACCATCGTGAACTCCGACTTGTTCCGCAGCCACGGCTCGGCGGGCCACAAGGTGAAAACGCCCATGGAGTTCACCGTGAGCACGATTCGCGCGCTGCGCACGAGCACGAACGGCACCGCGAATCCGGGCACGTTCTCCGCGGACACAGACGGCTTCGCCATCAGCGGCGGGCTCGGGAGTTTCAACCGCAGCCTCGCGCCGCTCACGCGCATGGGGAACATGGTGCTCTTCGACCGCGACTCGCCGGACGGCTACCCCGAGGACTCACCGGGCTGGATCAGCGCGGGCACGCTCGCGGAGCGGCTGCGGTTCGTGCAGTCCGTGCTCATCGCCACGGGGCAAAGCGGCAAGTCCGATGCCGGCAACAACAACGTGACTTCGCCGCTGGGGTTGCTGCAGGCGAAGCTCCCGCTGCAAGTCCCGCCAGGCAGTGTTTCCAATGCGACCAACGTGGTGGACTATTTCCTCGGCACCCTCTACGCCGGCGAAGGCCGCGCGAATCTCGACCTCTACCGAACCGCCGCGCTCAACTTCCTCAACACGGATGACGCGGGCGCATCCTCGCCCTTCAGTGCGCTCACGGTGAGTGGGACGGCGGGATCCACATACGACAACCGGCTGCGCGGCATGGTGGCGATGTTGCTGACGATGCAGCGATTCCAGGAGCAATGACATGAACACACCGAACATCATCACGCGCCGGAGCTTTCTCGACCGGAGCGTGAAATTGGGGGCGCTCGGCGCGCTTGCGGCGCTCACGGACATTCCGTTCGTGGTGAAGCGCGCGCTGGCCGAGGGCAACATCGGCGGCAACGGCAAGAAGCTCCTGTTCATCTGGCTTCGTGGCGGGAACGACGTGCTCAGTTCGATCATCCCCGTCCAGGACCCCGCCTACAACGCGAGCAACCGTCCGACGACGGTCATCCCGAAGGACGGCCTCACGGATTACTCCGTGGGCAACATTCCGTGCGACTTCCCTGTGAACTCGAACGCTGCCGCGGCGACGTTCTCCTACAACAGCGCCATCCGGCTCGGCAACGGATTCGCCGCGCTGCATCCGTCGCTCAAGTTTCTCGCGCCAGTTTACAACGCCGGCGACCTCGCGGTGATCCATCGCGTCGGCTACCCGCGCCAGTCGCGCTCGCATTTCGACTCCCAGAACTACTGGGAGAACGGCGCACCGAATAACAACTTCGAGAAGGAGGGCATCTTCTACCGCACGATGCTCGAGGCCATTCAGCAGAACACCGCGAAATCCACCGGGCTCACGGGCGTCACGCTTCAGACGGCGCTGCCGTTGATCCTGCGCGGCTCGCAGGCGGCGATGACCAACCTCACGGACCCGTTGCGTTACGACCTGCTCGGCATCCCCAACACCTCGACCAATGCGAACGCGAAGGCGTTCGGCGCGGTGACGAATGCCGCGCCGTTCGCGTTCCCCGACAAGCTCAACCGCCAGCTCCTAAGCCTGCAATACGCGAACATGACGAGCACGCTGCAGATTTTCGCGGCCATTGATTTCACCGAGAACGGCAACACGTTCCTCGACGACACCGCGCTCGACGGCGAGTCCGCGCCCTATCACCTCTTCCCGACGACGAGCGCGAAAAACGGCGGCTACGCGATGCACGGCAACGACACGAACAAGTATGTCGTGCCGAGCAACTCCGCCGCGCTCTTCAGCAACCTCAAGGCGGCGGCGCTCATCCTGAACCGGACCGACGCCATCGTCGCGGGCACGGAGTTCGGCGGCTTCGACACGCACAGCGCGCAAGGCGGCGCCACCGGGGCGCATGCAAACCTCCAGCGCCAGGTCGCGTGGGCCCTGTATTCGCTGAGGAAGTTCTTCCGCATCTACGGCAAGGGCGGCGCCCAGGAGATGGCCGGCGCCCAGATCGGCTGGAATGACCTCGTGATCGTGACCCTTTCCGAATTTGGTCGCACCACGATCGAGAACAACTCCACCGGCACCGACCACGCCGAGGGCGGCGGAATGCTCGTCGCCGGCGGCGCGGTGAAGGGTTACGGAAAGCCCGGCGCCACGACGGGTGTATTTGGATGCCATACAAGCGACAGTGTTCCGTGGGTCAACGGGCCGGCCGGCGCCGCCCCCGCGAACGCCACCGGTTCAATGTTCGGCATCAGCAACCGCTACTTGAAGCGCGCGTATGATTACCGCTCGGTGCTCGGCCGCATCATCCGGCAGCACCTCGGCGCGACGCAGACGCAGCTCAACCGCATCATCCCCGGATACGCCAACGAATCGCAGGAACACCTCCTCTCCGGCGGCACCGTTGCCTCGCCCATCGAAAGCGGGAGCACCACGACGGCCATCATGGGTGAGCCGGATCTCCTAGTCTGATTCCTCGCACAGTTGCGCGTGCGAAACGCGCCGGCTGGTGGCAGGATCATCTCACGACGCCCGTGAACTCTCGTCTCGCACACTGGAATCTCGCCCGATTCCTCCGCACGGTGGTTGCCGGGCTCGCCGCCCTCCTTTGCCCCGAGGCGGGCGCCGCGCAATCCGTCACCCTGCGACCCGTCGCAGATACGTCATTGAGCGAGACGGCGCCGAATAACAACCTCGGGGCGCAGCTCTTCACGACCGCTGGCGTCACGCAGAACAACACAAAGACACGCGTGCTCTATCAGTTCGACATCGCCGCGAACATCCCCGCCGGCTCGCTCATCACAAGCGTCGAGCTCGTGCTCGAAGTCACGCGTCAACCCGCGGATGGTTACGCCATCGGCTCCTTCGGCCTGCATCGGATGCTCGTGTCGTGGGGTGAGGGCAACAAGGTCGCGGCCAACCCGAACAATCCGGGGCAGGGCGCGCCGGCGTCGAGCGGCGAGGCGACGTGGCTGCAGCGCCTGCACGGGGTCGCGTCGTGGTCTGCCCCGGGCGGTGCCGCGGGCACGGACTTCGCAGCCGCCACGAGCGCCTCGCAGGTCGTTTACACGGTCGGCAACTCGCCCTACTCGTTTGGATTCACCTCCGCGATCGCCGCCGACGTGCAGGCTTGGCTCGACGCGCCCCTGCAGAATTTCGGCTGGATGCTGCTCGTGGAGCCGGAATCCGAAGCGTTCACCGCGCGGCGGTTCGGCTCGCGCGAGGACGCACTCAACGCGCCTCTGCTCCACATCCAATACGAACCCGTGCCGGAACCCGCGAGCCTCGCGAGCCTTGGTTGCCTGCTTGGACTCGCGTGGCTCGGACGCCGGCGGGGTTAGTGCTCCCGCCCGCCGCAGTGTCCCCGGATTGTCGGATTGTCGGCTCGCGGCGGCGGCGCCCGTGAGACTCGGCCCAGGTCGATCAATGCGACGAGCCACGTGACGCCACCGACGATCGCGAGGCCGATGAGCCACTTCGTGCGAAACACTTCCGGCAGCCGTTCCAGCTTGTCCCCTTCAAGGAGGTTCACATCCGAAGCCATGCTGTAGTATTCCCACGCCCCGATCAGGAACAGCGTCACCGCCGTGAGAAAGCACGACGCGAACACCCCCATGAATGCCGCGCCCGTAATCCACCGACGGTGCATGAGATGACCCGTCCCCGGAAGGACGACACTGAAGGCGACAGCGAGGCGGCGCTTCCAGGCGCGCTTCGAATGATCGGCGAGGCCGGCGGCGGCCTTCGCATCGCTCGCAGGGCTTTGCGCGCCCGCCTTCCGAAGCAGGGGTTCGGCTGCGGAGGCTGGACGATCCGGTGGGAGGGGGGGCGGCGTGTTCACGGCCGCAGGGATCGAGGGCTCAGCGGGCCGGCGATTTCTGGCACGCGGCGCAGACGCCGAAGAACTCGAGTTTGTGGGTTACGGATGTGAAACCGTTTGCACGGGCAATGCGCTGCTCGAGTTCGGCGGGGAAACACTCCTCGAGTTCGACGACGCCCGAGCACTTGATGCAGATGAGGTGGTGGTGATGGCCGGACTTGTGCGCGCCGACGAGTTCGAAGCGCGCGATTCCATCGCCGAAATCGAACCGTTGCACGAGGCTGAGGTCCTCCAGCAGGTGCATCGAGCGGTAGATCGTCGCAAGGTCGCACGTGCCCCGGGGCAGATGGCCGTGGATTTCACGGTTCGTCATCGGGTGTGAATGGCGCCGCAGCACGTCGAGAATGCGCGCGCGCGCGCCCGTGATCCTGCGGTCGCCCTCGCGCAACCTGCCCGTGAGATCGTCCAGCGGCGCGGCGGAGTGGTCTGAATGACAGGCGCAGTTCATCGCACGTCAATGCACGTGGCCGTGGCTTTGGGTCATGACGGTCAGGACGCCGAACCCGACGCCGAGGACGATGGCGACCACTTTCTGAAGGTTGAAACGATGCCCGTCGCTGCTTTCGAAAAGAATGGTCGTCGAGATATGCATGAAGATGCCGATGACGACCGCGGTGAGTTCGCGCGTGTGGTGGGCAAGTTCCGTGAAGCCGCTCACAGCCATGCCGAGCGGCGCCATGGCCGCAAACAGCCCAAGAAAGCCAAGCGCCCGGTTGCGCGACATGCCGGAGTGCAGAAGCATCACGAGCAGCACGATCGAGACGGGATAATTGTGAATGACAATGCTGACGAGCAGCATCCGCCTCGACCCGGGGTCGTGGTGCGTGTGCGCGTCGCCAAGCGCCATCGCCTCGATGAACGCGTGCATGCAAAGCCCGGCGAGGACGCCGACGGGCAATCCCGCCCGCATGCCGTGCCCGCCCGGGCCGTGATGGTGATGGGTTTCACCTGGGCCATGATGATGGTCGCCGTGGCCCGGCGAGTCGTGGACTTGCAGCGAATGGCCGTGCTCGACTCCCATCGAGATGCTGTCGAGGACGATCTGCACGAAGAAGCCGACGAGAATCAGCGCACCGATGACGTAGTGGCTGCCGTGCGCGCCTTGCTCCGAATCTCCTGGCGGGTGAGCGTAGAGTTCCGGCAGGAGGTGCAGAAAGGTGAGCGACAGCAGATACGCGCCGGTAAACGAGTTGAACAGCTTGATGTAGCCGCGGTCCTGAAGCTTGAACTTCAGGACGGTGAACGCCCCGGCGATGATCGACGAGAGGAGGATCAGGTAGTCCATTCGGGTCGGATTCGGTTCGGCGTCGGGCGGACCAGTTGCAAACCACTCGCAATAAAACGGCAAACGAAAGCCCGCCGGCAGGTGGCGGGCGGTCGCTGCTTACTTCATCAACAACATGTGCCGCGCTCGCTTGATGGCCTTGGTGAGGCGCCGCTGATAGTGCGCAGGAAGGCCGGTGTATCGGCGCGGCAGGATACGGCCGGTGTCGGTCACATACTGGCGCAGCAGGTTCACATTGCGGAAGTCCAGAAGATCGACGGTGAAGTCAATTTTGGGCTTCGGGCGTGGCGTCCGGTTCTCCGCGCGGGCGCCGCGGCGTCCGCCGGCCTCTTCCTTTTCGTTTCGGTTCTTGCGGGGCATGGGTTATTTGATCTCGCGGTGAAGCGTGTGCTTTCGAAGCGCCGGGTTGAACTTCATCATCTCGAGCTTCTCGGTCTTGGTCTTCTTGTTGCGAGTGGTTGTGTAGCGCGACGGGGATTTCCCCAGCTTGCGCGCCTCCGTGCACTCGACGGTCACAATCTCTCGGGCCATGGTTATTCTTTCTCCTTTGCGGGCTTCTCGTCCTCGTCGTCTTCCTCGGCCGGTTCGGGACCACCGGTGGTGTCCACCGAGCCGAGTTGCCCGAGCCGCTTCTGGCGGATGGCGCCGTCGCGCTCGAGTTGCGCCTGGGATTCAACGGTGAATCGAGCCCAGGGAATGGCTGCGAGTCTCGCCCCGGGAATGGACTTGCCGGTCAGTTCGCAGACGCCGTAGGTGCCCTTCTCGATGCGCTTGAGCGCTTCCTCGATCTCGTAGATTGCGTCCTGATCGGAGGAGAGCAGGCTGAGGGCAAAGTCCCGGTCGAAATTATCCGTGCCGGAGTCGGCCATGTGGAGGCTGTAACTGGCCATTTGCTCCGCGGACTCTTTGGCGAGTCCGCTCATCTGGTGGAGGAGCCGGTCGCGCAGTTGGAGGAGCGTGGTGTAATACTTCTGCCACTCGCGCTTGATCTTCACCTTGCCGTTGGGGGCGTAGCTCGAGCGCTTCGCGGCGGCCTTGACCGGGGCGATGCCGAGGATGGACGCGGCGCTCGCCGTGCCGAGAGACTTGGCCTTGCGATGGCGGGAACGTGTCTTCTTGTTCACCTTTTTCTTCGTAGTCACGGCTCGAAAATTCGTTCGATTGTCTGGCGGCGGAACGCACCGCCCGTTTCAAGAGTGCGCGAATGTATCAAAGGACTTCAAATACGCCACACAAAACTTGGGAAAAATCCCGCATCGAAATCGCCCGTGAAATCAGGCTCAAACCGCAACTTCGCTCCCCCCGCCGGGCCGCGCGGTTCAACCCTTTTCGATGCGCGCGTAGGCGTTGTGGTTGTGGATGCTCTCGAAGTTCTCCGCCTCCACGCGATACCACGTCACGTCCGGGTGCGCGTTCAGTTTCACGGCCACGTTGCGCACAAGGTCCTCGACGAACACGGGGTTTTCGTAAGCGCGTTCGGTCACGGCTTTCTCGTCCTGCCGCTTGAGCAGCGAGTAGAGCTCGCTGCTGGCGCTCGACTCGACGAGCGCGATGATGTCCTCGATCCAGATCGCCTTGCGGGAGCGGGTCGCCACGGTGCAGTGACCGCGCTGGTTGTGAGCGCCGTGGCGGCTGATCGCCTTGGAGCACGGGCAGAGGGTGGTTACCGGCGTCGTCACCGTCAGCACGAAGTCGATCTCGTTGCCGACGGCGGTCGCGTCGAATCGGGCCGTGTAGTCCATCACGCCGGCCATGCCCGAGACGGGCGCGTGCTTGGTGAGGAAGAACGGAAACTCCATCTCCAGATGCGCCACGCGGGAGTTCAGCTTCGACTGCATCGCGAGAAGGATGTCCTCGATGTTCTCGACGTGTACGACACGGCCGTGGGCGTTGAGCACCTCGATGAACCGGCTCATGTGCGTGCCCTTGAACTCTTTTGGCAGGTCCACGAAGAGGCCGATCGTGGCAACGGTGTTCTGCACCGCGTGCGCCTTGTCGCGGATCTGGATGGGGAAGCGCAATCCGCGCACCCCCACCTTGTCGATGCGGAGCTCGCGGTGGTCGCGACCGCTTTGAACGTCGTGCAGCGCCGCCTTTGCGCGGGCCTCGCGTTCCCACGGCGTTACTGCAAATTCAGTCCCGGCCTCACGAATCATTCCGCACGCTAGCAGGCGGCGGCTCCGAAGCAAAACGGAAATCGGCTTCCCGTCCGGTGAGATCCGCGTTTCTCCATGTCGCGAGCTGTGCCGGCAGCAAAGTGCTTTACCCCATCGCCCCGCTCCCGCACATTTCGTCGCGTGTCAGTTTTTACGACTCCAAGCCGCAGCAGCGCCGAGCCGCGGGCGTCGGCGGGTTCCGCCCACGAATCCCAGCCGCGGGTCGATGCCGCCATCCGCCGCGCGCAGGACCACTTGTTTCGCATCCAAAAGCCGGAGGGCTACTGGGTCGGCGAACTCATGGTGGACTCCACGCTCGTGTCCGACATGCTCGCCTTCTATCACTGGTGGGGGCGCGTGGATGCGGAGTGGCAGCGCAAGGCCGTCAATCACATCTTCTCCAAGCAACTGCCAGACGGCGGTTGGAATATTTATCTCAACGGCCCGGCGGAAGTAAACGCCACCGTCAAGGCCTACCTCGCGCTCAAGCTGGCCGGCGTGCCCGTCACCGACCCGCGCATGCTCGCCGCGCGCGAGATGGCCATGCACCTCGGCGGCGTGCCGCGGATGAACACTTTTTCCAAGCTCTACCTCGCGCTCATCGGCTTGGTGGAGTGGCACCACGTGCCGGTGATTCCGTGTGAAGTCATCCTGCTGGGCAAGTGGTTTCACGTCAATTTCCACGACATGAGCAACTGGACCCGCTCCATGCTCGTGCCGCTGGCGATCATCAACCACTTCCGCCCGACTCGCCGCGTCAAGGTGGACCTCGACGAATTGTATCCCGGCGGCAAATGGGAGCTCGAGGAGGCCATCCGGCCGCGCTACTTCGACTTCGGCTGGCGCAACTTCTTCCTCTGGCTCAACCGGCTTCATCAACTCGCCGAGTGGGTCAACCGCCGGGGGCTGCATCCATTCCGCGCGACCGCGCTTCGCCGCGCCGAGCGGTGGATGATCGAGCGCTTCGAGGGCAGCGACGGTCTCGCGGCCATTTTCCCCGCGATGCTCAACTCGCTGATCGCGCTCCTCGCGCTCGGCTATCCCGACGACCACCCGGAAGTCGTCCGCGCGCACGCCGAACTGGTCAAGTTGATGCACGAGGAGCAGGAATCCGTCCGCATCGAGCCGTGCTTCTCGCCCGTGTGGGACACGGCCATCGTGAACATCTGCCTGCGCGAATCCGGCGTGCCCGCCGATGACGCGCGCCTCGTGAAGTCCGCCGGCTGGCTCATGGACCGCGAGATTCGCTTCAAAGGTGACTGGCAACACAAGAACCCGACCGACATCGAGCCCAGCGGCTGGGTGTTTGAATACAACAACAAGTGGAACCCAGACGTGGACGACACCGCGATGGTGCTGCTCGCGCTGCGACTCGTCCCGACCGCCGACCGGCGGCGCCGCGACGAGTGCTTTCGCCGCGGCTACAACTGGATGCTCGCGTTTCAGTGCAAGGACGGCGGCTGGGCTGCCTTCGACCGCGACTGCACCAGGAGCGTGCTCGAGAAGGTGCCCTTCGCGGACCACAACGCCATGCTCGATCCCGAGTGCGTGGACATCACCGCGCGCATTCTTGAAGTGATGGGCCTCGAGGGAGCCGGGCTGGACAACGCGCAAGTGCAGCGCGCGCTGCGGTTCATCCGCGAAGCCCAGGAGCGCGACGGTTCCTTCTACGGGCGGTGGGGCGTGAACTACATCTACGGCACGTGGCAGGTGCTGCGGGGCTTGCGAGCCATGAACCACAACATGCGCGAGCCGTGGCTGCTCAAGGCGCGCGACTGGTTGCGGTCCGTCCAGCGCGCCGACGGCGGCTGGGGCGAGCGGTGCAACACCTACGACGACCCGATCTTCAAGGCCGCGGGCCCGAGCACGGCGTCGCAAACCGCCTGGGCCGTGATGGGACTTGCCGCGTTCGACGATCCCGGCGACGCGTGGATGCTGCGCGGCGTCGACTATCTCGTGCGCGCACAAAATCCGGACGGTTCATGGACCGAGGACGAAACCACCGGCACGGGATTTCCGAGGGTGTTCTACCTGAAATACGACATCTACCGGAACGCGTGGCCGCTGCTCGCGCTGGCGACGAGCCGGAGGACCGCGATGCGGGAACCGACCGACGCCGCTGCCGTGGGTGCGACTCGTTCCGTAGGCGCCGGAGTTTTGTCCAGCGGGCATTCATGTCAGGCGTTCGGCGCCGCACCGGCCGTCGGCTCCTGACTCCAATCCGTCGTGACTTCATGGCCGCTCCGGTCCTTGTGTGCTTCGCGGTCAGGCAGGAGGCGGCGCCTTTCCTGCGCGTGACGCCCGAACTGCGGGACGTGCGAGTCGTCGTGACCGGCATGGGACGTCAGAACGCGGAGCGCTCGATTCGTTCGGTGCTCGCCCAAGGCACAGCTCCCGCCTGCGTGATCACCTCCGGGTTCGCGGGTGGACTTGATCCTTCGCTTGAGACGGGGACGGTGGTGTTCGACGCGGACGAAGGATTCGCCGCGGTCGCCGCCCTCGTCGCCGCGGGCGGACGGCAGGCGCGATTTCATTGCGCCCCGGAGGTGGCGGTCACGGCGGAAGCGAAACGCGAACTTCGCGCAGCCACGGGAGCTGACGCTGTCGAGATGGAATCCGAAGTCATCCGCGCCGCGTGCCGCGAGCGGGGTGTGCCGGGCGCGACCGTCCGGGTGATCTCCGACGCGGCGGACGAGAACCTCCCGCTCGACTTCAATGCGCTGATGACGCCGGACCTCCAGATGGACTGTGGAAAACTCGCGTGGGCGCTTGCGAAGTCGCCGGGCAAGGTGCCGGAGTTGATCCGCTTCCAGCGCCGCGTGAAGTCGGCTGCCGCCGCGCTGGCGCGCGTCCTCTGCCGCGCCATCGCGCCCTGACCCGCGCGGCTACTTCGCTTCGAGAGCCCGCTGCGCCGCATCCTCGATCGCGCGCTGCCGTTCCTTCGATTTCTCGCTCCATGAGATGATCGCCGCCCCCGCGACGATGAGCGCGATGCCCGCCCAGCGCGCCGCGGAAATCTGCTCGTTCAGGATGAATCTCGCCGCGAGCCCCGTGATCACGAAGCCAAGCGCCGTCAGCGGCCAGATCAGGCTCACGTCGCGCTGCGACAGGAGGTAGAGCAGCGCGCCGAAGAAAATCGTCTCCATCAGCACGCCGAGGAGGATGCTGCGGTTGGATGCGCCGCGGCCGACGAGCCGGAGGATTTCCCGCGCGGTGATCTGCGCCGGTTCGCCGATTTGCTTGAGGCCGCGGCTCAGATACACCACGCCAACGGCCTCGAACATGAGCGCGACGATCAACACGAGGAGCAGCTTGGTCATCTCAGAGGTCCTGGTAGCGGATGAGTTGAATGCCTTCCGAGGCGACGAGTGACTTCACGCGCGGGCTCACAAGGGCATCGAACTCGTGGCGAAAATCGTCGAGCGACGGGTGCGAGTAAAGCTCGGAATCGCCCGCCGGCAGCCGCGGCAGCAGCTTGCGAACGAAGTCCTCGTCCACGCGCGAGTCTTGAAGAAGGCCAAAGACAACGTCCGTGTGCTTGATGCCGCGAACCGCCAGCGGAGACCGCGCGCGCGCGGATAACACGATATGAATGACCGCGTGTGAGACGCGATACGCCAGCCGTCCGCGCACCAGCCGGGTGTTGAGGCCGAGGTCATCCCGCGTCAGGCGCAGGTGGCGGATGCCCAGCGCGCGCGCGTCTTCCATGAGGATGCCGAACACGACGGGGTGCAGGTGCAGGTGCAGATGGCCGTTCACGTGGTCGAGCGGCAGGCCCGTCGCCCGGAAGCGCGCGAACTGCTCGTGAATCTCCGCACGCAACTGCTCGCGCAGGCTGCGGTCGAAGAAATACCTCATGCCCACGCCAACCGGATTGTTGCTGAAGTCACCGCGTCCGTTCACGAGGCCCGGGATTCGATCAGGCGCAAGAGCCGACCTGCCGCACAGCAGCGAGAGGTGCAGGCCGACACCGAGAGCGGGGTTCGCCGCGGCCAGCGCAACGGCCCCGGCGCAATCGGGTTCGTTCACCATCAGGCTGGCGGTCGTGAGGATGCCCTCGCGATGGGCGCGGATGACGGCCTCGTTGACGGAGCGCGAGCGGCCGAAGTCGTCGGCATTGACGATCAGGCGCCGGGGCGCGTCAGGAGGCGCCATAGTTCGGCACGAGCGCGCCGGTGGCGGTGCGATACCACGTGCGGCCGATCAGCAGGAGTTTTTGCAGTTTGGTGAGCCGCGTGGGGCGCGGGCCGAAGACGTTGAACTGCTTCGACTCGAGCTTTCGAAGCAGGCGCCAATACACCGAGCCCATCAGTTCGGCGGTGGCCATCGACCGGCGGTCCTCCGGTGGCAGGCATTCGCGCGCGCGCTGGTAGTGGTCCTTCGCCCGCGCCGCCGCGCTTTCCGCGAGCGCGCGGAATCGGTCGGAATACTCGCCCCGCATGACCGAGTCCACGGACACCTCGAAGCGCGCGAGTTCCATCAGGGGCAGGTAAATGCGGCCTCGCTCGGCGTCGCCGCGGATATCGCGGAGGATGTTCGTGAGCTGGAGCGCCTTGCCGAGGTGGATGGCGTAGTCGCGGCATGCGGGATTCGCGTAGCCGAAGATCTCGATGCTCAACAGGCCGACGACGGACGCGACGCGGTAGCAGTATTGTTCGAGCTGTTCCCACGATTCGTAGCGCTTGATGTCGAGGTCCATCTCGATGCCGCGGATGAGGTCCTCGAACAGCTCGAACGGGAGCTTGTGCCGGATGATGAACGGCTGGAGTTCGCGGTTCACCGCGAATGCGGGCGCGCCGCCGTGGCAGGCGAGGTGGATGTCCGTCCGCCACGCGGCGAGCGCGGCGCGGCGCTCGAACACGGGCCGCGACTCGTCATCCGCCACGTCGTCCACCTCGCGGCAGAACGCGTAAAGCGCGCTCATCGCGCTGCGCTTTTCGCGGGGCAACAACACGAACGCGAGCGCGAGGTTCGAGGCGCTGCGGCGCGTGATGGACTGGCTGACGGGCGAAGTCATCGTGCCGGGGGCGGGTTGGGCGGCGGCTCGGAGTCGCGAACGGGCGGCAGTCCGCCGGTTTCAGCGAGTGTCGGGTTGGTCGGGCGCTGCCCGTGCCGCGCGCCCTCGACGCGGCGCCGGCGCAGGCCACTTTCGTCGGGTTTGCGAAGGAACCTTGCCCAAAGCAGGAACAGCAGGCCGAGCGCGAGCGCGGCGGCGATGATAAACCACGTCTCGTGAAACGCCTGTGTCACCGCGCTTGAGGGCGGCTCGGGCGGCAGGTCGGCGGCCGCGAGTGGCGCGTGCTGGAAGAGGCGGCTCATTCCTGTGCGGCGGGTTGGGGTTCGGCGGCGTCACCGGGGCCGCCTTCGGTGTTGATGTTGAGGCGTTGCATGCGGTAGCGGAGCGCGTGGCGCGTGACCTTGAGCTGCTCGGCGGTCTTGTTGATGGAGTAGTTGTTGTGGACGAGCGTTGAATGGACGACCTCGCGCTCGAACGCGGCCACGGCCTCGTCGAGCGACAGTCCCGCCGCCATGAACTCGGCTTTCCCGCCGGACTTGCGCAGGCGTGTCTCCAGTTCGAAATCCGGCAAACTGGTGGGCTGGATTTGCGCGGTGTCCTCGAGGATGACGGCGCGCTCGATCACGTTGCGGAGTTCGCGGACGTTTCCGGGCCAGTGGTGCACGAGCAGCTTGGCCTCGGCGCCCTTCGAGAGCCTGGCAATCGGCTTGCCCAGGGTGTGGCAATACTGCACGAGGAAGTATTCGGCGAGCAGCATGATGTCGCGCCCGCGTTCGCGCAACGGCGGCAGCCGGAGCTGCACCACGTTGAGTCGGTGGTAAAGATCCTCGCGGAAGGAGTTGTTGCGGATGGCTTCGATGATGTCGCGGTTTGTCGCCGCGAGCAGCCGCACGTCCACCTTGAGTTCCTCGGTCCCGCCGACGCGCGTGAAGGTGCCGTCCTCCAGGAATCGCAGGAGCTTGGCTTGCAGCGCGCGGCTCATGTCGCCGATCTCGTCGAGAAAGATGGTGCCGCCGTCGGCTTCCTCGACGCGCCCGGGCTTTTGTTTGATCGCGCCCGTGAACGCGCCCTTCTCGTGCCCGAACAGTTCGCTCTCGAGCAGGGTCTCCTGGATGGCCGCGCAATTGATGCGGACGTAGGGCCCCGCGGCGCACGGGCTCAGGCAATGAAGCGCGCCGGCAACGAGTTCCTTGCCGGTGCCGCTTTCGCCGAGGATCAGGACGCTCGCCTTGCTCGGCGCGACGGTCTGGATGAGGCGGCGCAGTTCCACCACCTTCGGGGACTCGCCGATGATGTGGTCGAGGCGGTAGCCTTGGGTGACTTGCTGGCGAAGCGCCTGGTTTTCCGCGAGCAGTTGATAACTTCCCGCGCACCGGCGGACCGCGTGGAGGAGTTCCTCGGGGGCGAACGGTTTGGGGAGGTAGTCCGTCGCGCCGGCCTTGAGCGCCTCGACGGCGAGCTTCGGCGTCGCGTAGGCCGTGATCATCAGCGCGGGGACGCCGGGGTAGTCGCGCTTGAGAACCGTCAACAGCCCGTAGCCGCTCATGCCGGTGAGTTGGGCGTCGGTGATGACCATGAAAAATTTCTGCTGCGCCAGCAACCGGAGCCCGAGCTCGGCGGACTCGGCGGTTTCCACGTCGTAGCCTTCATCCTCGAGCACGGATTTCATCGAGAGGCGCATGTTCCTCTCGTCGTCGATGAACAACAGCGGGGGCAGGTCAACGCTCATGAGGTAACGCGGAGCAGGGCTTTGGCCGGAAAATGTAGGGTGAAGCGCGTGCCCTTTCCAAGCCCGGATTCGAGACGGATGTTCCCGCCGTAGAGTTCGACGTTGTGCTTCACGATGGCGAGGCCGAGCCCGGTGCCTTTTTCCTTCGTCGTGTAATATGCCTCGAACACCTGCGCCTGCCGCGACTCGGGGATGCCCGGGCCGTCGTCGTGGATGGAGACGATCACCGAGTCGCGCTCGCCTGTCAGCGCGGCGATGCGAATGCGGCCGCGCCCCTTGAGAGCCTCGCGCGCATTGAGCAGCAGGTTCACAAACACCTCGCGCAAGTGCGCCCGCTGCAGGAGCAATGGCGGCAACGGCTGGCGGTAATCGCGCTCGATGGTGATCTCGAATCCCGCGCCCGTGGGCACAGCCTGCGCGATTGCGTTGTCGAGTTCCTCGACGAGGTCGAGTTTTTCGACGCGCCCCTCGGAGAGTTGCGCGTAGCCCATCAACTCCGTGATGATGCGGTCGGAGCGGTTGATTTCGTCGCGGATGATGTCGAGGTGCGCGCCGGAACAGGCGACGCAGATCGCCACGTTGGAATGTGCGTTGATTTCGTCGCGGATGATGCCCGGGTGCGCGCCCGGCGCGGGCTTCGCATCGTGGAACGAGCGCTGCAGGTTGAACGCCGCGTTGTTGATGATGGCCAGCGGGTTCTTGAGTTGGTGGGCGATTTCGGCTGCGAGACGGCCCGTCGAGCGCAGTTGTTCCTGACGCATCGTGAACTCGCGCGCCTCCTCGAGCAGGGCCAGCCGGAGGTCCGTCAGCACGTTGATGCCGTAACAGCTCGCCGCGAGCAACGTGAGCAGCAGCACGCGGGTCAGCACTCGTTCCCACGCCCGGTCCTCGGACATTGTGAGGAAGGTCGTCATCGCGGCGGCGCCGAAATCCGGCTGGCCTTCGAGAGTCGACAATCCGCGCTTGGGTGGGTTCGACTTCCGCCCTTTGGCAGGCGGGGGGGGCGTGACCGCCGCTCCATTAGGCGAATCCACACCTCGTGCGGCCGCATTCGTGTTCGAGTTTGGAGACTTCGTCTTTTGGGTCGCCGGCGCGAAAACGTCCTCGATCTTCTGATACTCGGCGCCAAGCGTCCGCCAGGTTTGATCGAGAAACCCCGCGAAGACGAAGAGCACGATGACGACCGCGTTCAATGCGATTTGCCGCCGGACCACCGGCGTGCCGACGGCGTTTCGGACGATGATAAACAGGAAGACCCAATAGATGGTGCTTTCCAATCCTCCCGTGATCACGACCAGCAGCGCCACGAACAGGCTGTCCGCGAGGCTCACCACGAACACCGACCATTCCACCAGCACCAACGCCAGGTGATCCATGGCGAGCAGCACAACCCCGGTGAGGATGTTGAGCACAAGATACGAAATGAAGGCGCCGCGAATCGTCTCCAAGCCGATCTGCCCGATGCTTGGACTGCCTTCGAACCACTCCGGCGAATACAGAAAATACGCGAAACTCGCGAGGACGAAGAGCTTGATGGTCAGGCCCACGTCCCGCTCCATGAACCGGATGCGGTCGGCGCGGATGTCGGCGGCGACTTGCCGCGGTGAAATGAGCTCCCGTAAAACCGGCCAGCGCGATGTGGAGGATGACGCCATTTCGAACCCCCTCAAACACGGACGCCGAGCGCCGCCGCGGCCCTTTCGACGATGCGCGCCGGATCCACCAACCGGCCGATCCCCTCGTAGCCGCACGAGAGCATGCCTTCTTCGGGGCCGAGAAACTCGACGCCGCGGAGGCGCAGCGTGCCGACATTGCACTGCGTCGCCGCGTGCCGCCACATCTTCCCGTTCATCGCCGGCGCCACGAGCACTTTCGCGTCGGGGTTCAGCGCGAGCGCGATGCACGTCAGCGCGTCGTCGGCGAGGCCTTGCGCAATTTTCGCGATGAAGTGGGCTGTCGCGGGCGCGACGAGCAACAAGTCCGACTCGTCGGCGAGCCGGATGTGCGTGGGACGCCAGCCCTCCTCCTCGTCGTAGAGGTCGGTGACGACGGGACGCCGGGAAAGTGTTTTGAAAGGCAGCGGCGTGACGAACCGCTGCGCGTCCGCAGTCATCACCACGTTCACTTCGAAACCCGCCTTCGCCAGAAGGCTGCACACATCCACGGCCTTGTGCGCCGCGATGGAGCCAGTCACGCCGAGGACGATTCGCTTGCCGTGGCTCATGGGTGCGGGGAGCTTAACTGCATCGCCTCAGCCGAGCAATGGCGGCGTGGCGCGCGACTCCCGCATTTTCTCGGCCTCGAGGACCGCCTGCAGCCGCCGCAGGTCCTCCGCGATGGTCGTGCTGAGGATGAGGTAGTCGAACTGGCGCCACTGCGAAATCTCCTCGCGCGCGACCGCCAGCCGTTGCTGAACTGCCTCCGCGGAATCCTGCCCGCGCCGCGCAAGCCGCGAGGCGAGCACGTCCAGCGAGGGCGGCGTGAGGAACACCGTCACGAGGGCGCGACGCAACGTGGCGTCCTCGATCGCCCGCGCGCGAACGGCCGCCGCACCCTGCACGTCGATGGCCAGCAGCACGTCGTCACCCGTGCGAAGCTTCGCGAGCACCTCGCCCGCAAGCGTCCCGTAGCGGTTGCCGTAAACCGTGGCGTGCTCAAGGAATTCGCCCGCCCGCACGCGTCGGTCAAAGTCGTCGGGCGAAAGGAAAAAGTAGTGAACGCCGTCCTGCTCCCCCTCGCGCGGCGCACGAGTCGTGCAGGTGATGGCGCGGGTCACGCCTGAACTTGACGCGAGCAATTGCTCGCACAGCGTCGTTTTTCCGCCGCCCGACGGCGCGGAGAGCACGATGAGCAGCGGCGTGGCGGAGGCTTGGGTCATCGGTGGGATGTCACTCCACGTTCTGCACCTGCTCGCGAAACTTTTCGAGTTCCACCTTGACCGCGACGACCTCGCGCGAGATGAGCGCGTCGTTCGCCTTGGCGCCGATGGTGTTGATTTCGCGGTTCATTTCCTGCGACAGGAAATCCAGCGTGCGGCCGACCGGCTCGGTGGACTTCACGCAATCCTCAAACTGCTTGAAGTGGCTCTGCAACCGCGTGAGTTCCTCCGAAATGTCGGAGCGGTCCGCGAAGAGCACCACCTCCTTCAACAGCCGCTCATCGCCGTCGTGGGGCGCCTCGAGGCCGGCGGCCCTGATGCGTTCGACCAACAGCTCGCGGTGTCGTTTCAGCACGTTCGGCGCGTGCGCCCGGATGCGCGCCACCGCAGCGGCGATGGACTTCATCCGCGCGGCAAGATCCTTCGCAAGGTGCGAGCCCTCGCGCTCGCGCATCTTCACGAGGGCGGCCAGCGCTCGCGCCAGCGCGTCGCGCACCACCGGCCAGAAGTCCCCGGCGTCCGCCGGCGTCTCGGCGGTCTCCATCACGCCGGGCGCGCCGAGAATGAGGTCGAGGCTCACGTTCGGCCCGGTCTTGAGCGCCCGGGCGAGCTTGCGGAATTCCTTCGCGTAAGCCGCCGCGAGCGCGGCGTTCACGCGCGCCTTGCTCGCGAGGCGGTCTTGGGCGGCATGCAGCGCGACGCGCACGGTGACGCGGCCGCGCGCGACGGATCGGTTGGTCGCGTCGCGAACCTGCGGTTCGAGTGGCTCCAGATCCCGCGGCAGGTTGACGGAGACTTCGCCCTGCTTCCGGTTCACCGAGCTGACCTCGACGGTCACCTTCAGGCCGCCGCGGGCGCACTCGCCGCGGCCGTAGCCCGTCATGGATTTCATGTGCGCGGACTATGCGCATCCGGCCGCGCGGGCGCGACACAAAACCGCCCCGGCGGCGGCTTCCCGGTTGCAATCCGTGCCGCGCTCCGCAAACTCCCGCGCAAATCTTGACCCTGCCGGCTGCCCCATCGAGGCCTCCAAGGCCGCGCCTGCCGGACGCGAGTGGCGCCACGGGCCCGACAATCTTCACACGCTCAAGACGCTCACGCAAGTCGCCGGCCTGCTCCGGGACCGGGGTGATTCCGAGGCCGCGAGACTCCTGTTCAACCGGATTCTCTCGGTCAGGAAGCGCACGCTCGGCACGGGCATCGTGCGCCCGCCGGACTTGTGACCCGACGGGACTACGAATGCGGCGCGGATGTTCGGCCGCCCTCACTCCGCCCGCGAGAGAATCTTCCGCCATTCGGCGAGCGCCTGCTTGAATTCGCGGAGCGGTTCGTCGCCGATGACGCCGGTGTGGCGCGCGATTTCCTCCTCGGTTCGTTTCACGAACCACTCCGCCTGCTCGCGCCGCGGCCGCAGCGGCCGGCCCTCGATCTCGACCCACCACGGCGCCGTGTGCGCGAAGCGGATGCGTCCGCCCGGCAGTTCCTCGAAGATGCGGAACGCAAACCATGACGTGTCCGTGACCATGCCGTTGTCCGCGAAGGTGCCCGCGGACCCGGCGGTCATCTTGTCGCCGGTGTGGTTCTTCAACGTCCACACCACCTCGCCGTTCTGCAGCAGTTCCCAGCGAGTCTTGTTGGGCGAGGTCGCGATTTCCATGTCGTTCGTCCGGCGGAAGGGCACCGCGGACTTGAACACTTCGCCGGGCAGCTTGCCGTTCATCACCGCGAGCGCCATCGGCCCGGTCGTCACGAAGCTGCGGCCGGCGGCGAGTCCCTTCATCCACTTGTCGAATCCGAATCCGCCGTCGCAGTGCACATACACGCGGCTGAATCCGAGCGGCACCGGGTGCACGCCGTTCGCCGTCCCCGCGGTCGGCTGGATGCGGAAGCCACAGTTCAGCAGCGCGTAGTAAGTCTCGAAACCGTAATGCGTCCACGCGAGCTCGGTGTCTGTGCCGCTGCCGTTCCCGAGCCCGCGCTCGGCCAGCCGCATCCACTGCGGCGCGGGCACGGCCCAGTTGCGCACGCCGAACTCGACGCGCCAGTGGTGATTGTTCGCCAGCTCGAAGAGGTCCGGCTGGAGCACCGGCACGATCGCCACGGACCACGGCCAGTTGTGTTTCTCGAGGTCAATCAACCCGCCTTCCGCGTGCGCCCGCTCGGAGACGCGCCGGAGCGGAAACACCGGGATGTCGAACCGCTCCCGGTGTCCGACGATGAGGAACGCGCCGAGCGTGTGCGCCTTCCCGCCCGAGTGGAAGATTTCGTATTCCGTGTTGCGCGGATACCAGAGGTGGGTTGGATCCACGACCACGGGCTTGGAGCCGAAGATGCCCTTCGCGTTCCTGTCACTGAGCGTCGGCGCGACCGTGTCCACCGTGGTCCAGTCAATCATCGGCAGCGCCACGTTCACGTCCTCGGCGAGCATCGCGGATTCGAGCTCGGCGGGTGCGCGATGATTGTGGGCGTCGCCGCTGAACCACCCGCGCGCGGCCATGTTCACCCAGCGGCGGAGCGGCAGGCGCAGCGTCACCGGCTTGTCGGCGACGGCGAAGCGGTTCGTAAGAGGTGTCCATTCCTTGCCGCGCTCGACGGTCGCCGTGTAGTTGCCCGCCGGCAGCTCGACAACCCACATGTGCGCCGAGAGCGTGGTGTGGAACTCGGTCGCGTTGGTGTTGAAGCCGCTGCGTTTTTCGTAGCGCGCCGCGCTGCCGGACGGCGGGACGGGTTTCGGGAAGTGCCACTTCCCATCCGCGCCCTGCAAATACACGCGCGCCGCGAGCGGCTTGGCGGACTCGGCGTCCACGACCTCGCCGTAAACGGGAACAAGATGCCCGGCGGCGGACGCGCTCCAGGCCATCGAACTCACGACGGCCACGAGAAGTGGACGCATGCGGGTGCGCGACCAGGTCATGGCGGGAGCATACCGGGCCCATGCGCGAAGGCAAGCCGGGCGAAGCGACCCCTCACCGGCGATACTGCTCGTTCCGGCGATGTCCGCCCGCGAGCATCTTCACGGATTCCGCCAGCCGCTCCGCTCGCGTCTCGGGCCGTTTCGCCCCGGTGACCCACTCGATGAACTCGCGCTTCGCCGATGGCGGGATGGACTCGAAAAAAGCCGCGGCCTTCGGGGACGACTTGATGGCTCTGGCCAGGTCCGCGGGCATGGGCAGTTCGGCGCGGCGTTTGCGCGGGGCGGGCGTCTCGGCTTCGTCGGCGTCGAGGGTCGGGTCAGGCCAGTGGCAGTTTCGAAGTCGCGCGCGATGTCGCGTCGTGGAATTCCACCAGCTCGCGCAGCGCCGGATGGAGACTTGGATTTCCAAAGCTGCCGAGCAGCTCGCATGTCGCGAACGCCGCCGCCTTGGCGAGATAGTCGCGCTGCCACTCTTGGAAGGCGGCCTCGACTCCTGCGTCCGCGAAGGGCCAGCGGTGATGCGGGTTTCTCGAACCGCAGCGCCACGGCTTGGGCGTGAGCCGCGCCCGGAAGCACGCCTGCGACTTGCACAGCGCGCGATACAACTTGTCCGCGCCGAACGCGTCGAACGCCGACTGCGTGTCCGCCGACTCCGGCGCGACCGGCGCGTGCGCCGCGACGAGCCGGAAGCCCGCGCGCGTGCGATACAGCCGCCAGCCCCAGTCGGGACGGGACTTGATCCAGCTCTCGATGGACTGGCGGACGCGCGTCTCGAGCGGTGGTGGGGCGGGTTTCTTGCCGCCGCCGAACAACCGAGAAAGGACTGAACCACCGGTCGGCGCGGGCTCCGTGTCATCCACGTCCACGAACATCAGTCCCGCCGTGTTGAGCACGAGGCTGCCGTAGCCGTTGCGCGTGACTGCTGCCGCGAGTTGACCGCTGGCGTCGCGAAAGTCCCGGACCACCGGCTCCCGCATCGGCCGGTCGGGATAACCGTATCCGCGCTGGAGTCTCTCGCGTCCGTTGCCGAGCAGCGCGCGAATGCGTTGCAAGCGCGATTCGGCGTGAGCGTGGGCTGCGGCCGCGCTTTCGTCGGACCAACCCCAAGCCACGCAGGTGCCCGAGCCTGCGCTGCTCCAGAAGCGGGGGAAATGCATGCCGGCATCTAAGCCGGAGTGCGCGTGAATAGCCAGCCTGCGGTGCGTCCCTCGAACTCTCGCCGAAGGGCGCGCTACGGAATCGCAGCCGCGGGAACTGAGCGCCCCCAATCCAAAGCTGGTTCGCCGCAAACACAGGTTTCCCCTGCACCAAGCCGCCAAGGCTCGAGACCCGAAGCGACCGGCCGGGCACTTCGCGCCGCTCAGCCCGCGACGGAAACGCGGCGTAGCGCGGGTCCTTGGTGAATTGAATTCGCAACTGACTTCCGGCGCGCAGCGCGTTCAGCGAGTGGGCAAACTCCTCGATCGCAAATCCCGGCGCCGCCAGCGACCCGCGCGCGCGAGTTGGCGGACGCCAGCACGAAGTCCGTGTCCATGGTGTAAACCGGTTCGGCGTAGGCGTTGGTGGCGAGCCCGCCAGTCAGGCAGTAGTCGCCGGGGCTCTCGCACAGCGCGACGACCTGCCCGAAGTCATCCCCGCTGCCCGTGATGGCGCTGAGGGCCTCGCCGCCGGTCATAGCGTCAGAGCAGTGACTTCACTTTCGCCAGCGCCTCATCCAGCTTGGTTGCGTCCTTGCCGCCGCCGCGCGCGTTGTCGGGCTTGCCGCCGCCTTTGCCGCCGACGATGGGCGCGATCTGCTGGATGATTTTCCCGGCCTGCACCTTCGCCGTGAAGTCTGCCGAGACGCTCGCGATGAGGGTGACCGCGCCGCCCGCGCCGCCGCCGAGGACGATCACGCCCCGGAACCGGCTCTTGAGCGCGTCCGCCACGGCTTGCAGAAATTCGCCGTCCGCGTCGCCGAGGTTGTGGGCGATGAGCGGCGTGCCGTTCACGTCGTGCGCGCGGCTGAGGAGTTCGCCCGCGGCGTTCGAGGCGTTGCGCGCGATGGCGAGCTTGAGCTGCTTCTCCAATTCCTTCTGGTGCGCGAGCACGGCCTCGATCTTCTTCTCCAATTCACCGACAGGGGAACTCACTTTGCCGGCGATGGTCTTGATGAGCTCGCGGTCCAGGCGCATCGCGTCGAAGGCGGTGAGGCCGGCGACGGCTTCGATGCGGCGCACGCCAGCGGCAATCGCGCTCTCGGCCACGATGCGGAAGAGGCCGATCTCGCCCGTCGCGCGGGTGTGCGTGCCGCCGCAGAGTTCCATCGAGTAGCCGTCGAGCTTCGCGGCGTGGCCGCCAATCTGCACCACGCGCACTGTGTCGCCGTATTTGTCGCCGAAGAACTGCATCACGTCCTTGCGGCCTTTCACGTCGGCGTGCGCGACTTCGGTCCACGAGACGCCAGCGTTTTCGAGAATGCGTTCGTTGACGAGCTTCTCGATGTCGGCGACTTGCGCGGGCGTGAGCGGCGCGCTGTTGAAGTCGAAGGTCAGCTTGTCCGGGCCGACGAAGGAGCCTTTCTGCGACGCGTCCTTGCTGGCGACTTCGTGCAACGCCCAGTGCAGCAGGTGCGTGACCGTGTGATGGCGCTGAATCGCATCACGGCGGGCTTTCTCCACCGTGAGCGTGACGTTCGAGCCGACCGCCGGAGCATCGCCGCCCTCGACGAAGTGCAGAAACGTGTTGCCTGACTTTTGCGTATTGGCAACGCGCCAGAGCTGGCCGCTGCCAATCAATTCGCCGGTGTCGCCGACTTGTCCGCCCATTTCGGCATAGCAGGTGGAGGTGTCGAGAATGACGGCGGTCTTGTCTTTGAGCGAGACGACTTCCAAAACCTTCGCGGACACGGCGAGGTTTTCGAAACCGACGAATTGGGTGGGCGTGGTGGTTTCGATTTGCGAGAGCGAAATGACTTCTTTCTTCTGCGCGGCGCGGGCGCGGGCGCGCTGCTCTTCCATCAACTTCTCGAAGCCGGATTTGTCCACGGTCAGGCCGCGCTCACGGGCCATCAGCTCGGTGAGGTCCAGGGGGAAGCCCTGTTCGTCATAAAGGCGGAAGGCGAACGGCGCGGAAAT
>Ga0194121_10002211_pt1 | contig 31248 bp, 33 predicted proteins | sample TA2MahCa50mmetaG_FD_148609 | JGI IMG/M metagenome (GOLD analysis project Ga0194121, IMG submission 148609) | Freshwater microbial communities from Lake Tanganyika, Tanzania - TA2015020 Mahale Deep Cast 50m | ecosystem: Environmental > Aquatic > Freshwater > Lake | place: Tanzania: Lake...
GTACCCTGAACTAACGCGTGAAACTATAGTGACTGTGTTTAATGATGAGTATGCTAAGTTCCAAAAAACAATGGCACAGGGCGCAAAAGAATTAGCGCGTATGGATACGGTAACAGCGCAATCAGCCTTTAGATTATTTGAAAGTTATGGCTTGCCCTACGAAGCGATTAAAGAAATGGCATTAGAAAAAGCCGCGCATTTAACTCGTGCAGATTTTGATAAGGAATTTGAGCGACATCAAGCTGCATCTCGTGCAGGGGTAGAAAAAAAGTTTGGTGGTCATGGTTTATTGCTCGACACAGGTGAATTAAAAGCTGGTAATGAGGAAGAATTAAAAAAGGTTACGCGCTTGCATACAGCAACACACTTACTCCAACAGGCACTTCGTGATGTGTTGGGTACGGAAGTAGAGCAACGCGGTTCGGATATTACGGTGGAGCGCACGCGCTTTGATTTTTCTTTTTCGCGTAAAGTAACGCCCGAAGAATTGCAAAAAGCAGAAGATATAGTCAATACAAAAATAAAAGAAGGTTTGCCTATGACATATGTTGAGTTACCTATCGACGAAGCTAAAAAAACCGGCGCTTTGTATTATTTCAAAGAAAAATATCCAGATACAGTAAAAGTATATTATGTAGGATCTTCGCTTGAATCCGCGTATAGTAAAGAATTTTGTGGTGGTCCACACGTTACGAACACGGCAACAGTAGGTGTATTCACCATTCTTAAAGAAGAAGCTGTTTCTGCAGGCATTCGTCGCATTCGCGCTACGGTTGAATAATAGAGTGTAACGTATACATGCTATACTTTCTTCTATGGAGGAAGCGTTCGACGTTATAACTATTGGTACGGCAACGCAGGATATTTTTTATCCATTAATGCGTGATGATTATGTATGCGAAAAGGGTGCGAAGACGGAAGTCGGTGCACCTTTTTATTCTGTTGGTGGCGGCGCAATAAATGCCGCAGTAACATTTGCACGACAAGGGTTTAAAACGGCGGCATTATTTCGCGTGGGCACGGATACAGCAGGCGAATCAATTGTACGCGCAGTAGAAAAAGAGGGTATTACCGCATGGGTGCATCGCGATGCACACGAAGTAACAGGCCAGAGCGCCATTCTTTTGTATCCAAATGGTGAGCGTTCAGTGCTTACACATCGTGGTGCGGCAGATACTATGCCTGCGCATGATGTGCCGTTTTCAAAATTGCAGGCAAAGTGGGTATATATTGCACCGAGTAATATAGATGCGCATGTTATAGAGCAGATTATTGATCATTGTTACGGGCAGGGTATATATGTTGCCTTTAATCCTTCGCGTGCATACTGTGCGGATAAGGGTGCGTTATTACAATCGATAGTACCTAAAATAAAAGTATTAATAACAAATCGCGAAGAGGCGAGTGTTATAACGGGTATCGCACCTCATAAAGAGAGCGATATTTTTAAACATTTAGATACTGTAGTTGATGGTATATGTGTGATGACAGATGGTCCGCAAGGCGTTCATGTTTCAGATGGCAGGCGTGTATATACTGCGGGTATTTTTGCTGATCAAAATCTGGTAAGTCGTACGGGTGCGGGTGATGCTTTCGGTAGCGGATTTGTATCAGGTCTTATTCAAAAAGAGGATATTACATATGCCATTCGTTTGGCTTCTGCAAACGCCACTGCGGTTACAGAGCATTGGGGTGCGCATGTAGGCGCTTTAACGCGAAGTCAGTTTGAAAAAAATAAACGATGGAAGAAGTTTATAATAGCATAATATATATGGAATATAATATATATAAAGAAAAAATAGCGAAGATTTTAAAAATACCTCAGAAGAGTTTTCTTGATCTTATTGTTGCACTTGAGCGTATTACAGGGCGAAACAATGTTGTTGAAAGTATTTTTTTTGAAAACGAACGGATTGTAGGTGAAAAATTAGCAATCTTGAATATTAGTCATAATGCATACGCACAAGATGTATATGATGCGCTTATTTCAAAAGTGGAGGCTGATGATTTAAAAATTCTTGAACTTATTGGGCATGATTCTTTGCGCGGATATGAAGCATCTCGTGCGGTAGTTGATTTTGTGAAATCGGCGTATGGAGGGCAACGGCGTGGATTTTTTATAAAACGTGAAAAGGCGCGTGAATTTTTACGTGCAGTACCGCCTGTAAATATTCTTAAAGCACTGCAATACGAAACTGTTGATGCCATGCTTGAAAAAGAAGATCTAGAAGAGGTGTATTCGGCATTACGTTTTTTAGAGGATCCGGTATGGCAAAACACTGTGTTTTTTAAGCAATATGAAACACTTACACCACATGATTTTGAAGAGCGTGATATAGAAATGCGCGCACTGCCCGAAAAATGGGCGTCTGTTGCGGAGCAATTTGTTGCAAAAAAATTCCATAACGTGAGCCACTTAAAAGAATTGGGAGTGATCTTCGTTATTCCTATATTTTTAGGTATTTCGGGCGAGACATTGCGCCTTGTTAGTTTGTTATTACATTATTTTCATGAAATTGCGTTTTATGCAGATGCATTTCGTGTGTATAAAAAAGAACCAAAAATATTTGCTCATAGCGTTATTTCTATGTTGCGTGGCGATGTATTAGAAAAACGTTTACCTGAGGAATTACCTGAGGTGGCCCGGCCTCGTTTTCTTGTTGTTCAGCGCTATTTAGCAAAAAATGATCCCAATGATTGGCGTCTCGTCGAACCACGCATAAATCCTGAGGCATTGCATTGGCAGCGAGCAGAAGATGATGTGATGCAACTACATCCTGATTTAGAGTTTTGGAATGGTGCGGGTTGGGTGGGAGATTTTTTTAAAACTGATTTAGGAGAAGATGCGCTTATTAGTCTTAATTTAGGTGATATAGTGATGACGCTCGTAAAGCGCAAAAAAATGCGTTATTTGTATCACGAGCAAGAGGCATTATGGAACAAATTATTTATGAGTTATTTTAGCGAGCAAGAGCTTGAAAAAATGGCACGTACTCATATTGTAGAAGGTTGGTTCGCGGTGTAGGGGTGTACGTATAGTTGACATTTATATTAAAATAATGCATAATATAAATGTTGTTACTCGTTCACTGAAAATATAAAACTATAAAAAGAAAGGCGGTGCATGGTGAGTGCTCTTGATGCGAGCATGATAGGCAAGTGGCGTGCCATGTATACGCCTAATTCGTCAGTATTCCAAGATATTCTGAGTGCAATGCAGAGCGATCCATATGTACTTGCTCATTTTTTAGAAGGGAGTGTTACGCGTGATTCTCTTGATTTGATTCTGCAGGCTGCATTGCGGGGCATGGAGTACGCTGTGCACATGTGGGGTGATGAAGCTGTGCCTGACGAAATGCGTTTTGATTCGTGCATAGTCCGTAAGGACATTGCCTTTCCCTTTAAAATATCCACACAAGCGCATCTGTGTCCTTTGTTGGAACGCCCTGATGTGTGGGTATTTTGTGGGTATGCCTGTTTCGCGCGTTTTATGAAGGCTGTGCGTAATGGTGCTTATTACTGGAATGATCACATTCCCGACCATAAGGTGTCGGCAATTGACGGCATGACACTCGTATTCGTAGAGGAGTGTCGCCATGCATATCGCCTTCATACGCAAACGGGTTTTGGCTCCTTGTCGCTTGGTGGAATATCACTTTGTCCGGTACCGCGCGATCATCCACTTGAAACAGAAATGCATGCGATTATCGCGCAGGCAATACGCGATTTAGGCATTCAGCGTTTCAAGCGAAGTGAGTAGTGATGAGCAGGGTGCGCCACGCGCGCATCCTGCTTTTTTAATGATTGTATAAGAACTTGACATTTATATTAAAATAATGCATAATATAAATGTTGTTACTCGTTCACTGAAAATCTAATAAGAAGGAGGTTATTGTGGCTCAAAATGCTTTAGAGGTCATGGATTCTTTGCTTGCAAGCGAGCGCGATCAAGCTGAGATGCGCGCGGTAATGCATTCAAATCTCGGCGTGATAATGACAGGATGCACCGTTACGCCCGAGCGTCTTACGCGTTATTTAGGGTGGGTGCGCGATGGTTTGGATTGTATTCAGCGGATGATGGGGTCGCGCTGTATTCCGCCTGCTATCCGGTTTTGCGCTCAACCCCCATTTCCGGATTGGGGTTATGACTTTTGTGTTTATGTTCATCGCTCTAACGGCATTGACTGGATCGCCATAGGGCTTGCCCGTGTCGCTAAGTTGGGAGCATTCGATAGTGGCGATGAAATGACAGAACATCATCATCAAGGTATCGAAGGCCCTATGTACGCACGAACGAGAGTGATGTTGGAAGTTATGGAGGAATGCTTCCATTATTACCAATTCCGGTATTTACGGTATCCACTGCCACAGGAAAAAGATATTACGGCGGACCGTGATCATCCGGTGGAAGTTGAATGGCGCGCGTATCGCGACAGTCTTATCAAAGACGGCTTTATTGCCATCCGCCCTACGATGTAGGGCGGTTTTTTTATGTATATTTTTATAGAATCTGCGTGGCGTAGTAGGGTAATGGTATACTTTTATCATGCAATCATTGCGCGATGTTATAAGTAATGCCGCTTCGCGCGGTTCTGTTATATGGCATTTTAATTTTTCGGAATTAACGGCGCTTAAAGCTGCTGCGCGTGTCGCGCGCGAACTGCGCGTACCTATTATTATGGGGCTTTCGGAGGGTGAGCGAGAGTTTGTAGGATTGCGCACCGCAGTTGCCCTTATTAAACAGTATCGTGCGGAAGGCGTGCCGATATATCTCAATGCCGATCATACAAAATCATTTGATGGTATAAAGGCGGCAGTGGATGCGGGTTTTGATGCAGTTATATATGATGGCGCGCATGCATCTATGCGCGATAATATACGCGAAACAGTGCGCGCTGTTTCGTATGCGCGTATGGTAGATCCGCGCATTATTGTGGAAGGTGAGCTTGGTTATATTGGGGCTCAATCAGAAGTGTTAGAAAAAGTACCTGATGGTTTAGAAAAAACGACAGTAGCGGATGCAATTACGTTTGTAAAAGAAACGGGTGTCGATATGCTTGCCCCTTCTGTTGGTAATATGCATGGCATGGTGCGGGGTGGTAAAGAGCCGGCGCTTGATATCAAGCTCATTAGAGCAATACAAAAAGAGGTTAAAATCCCTTTAGTGCTTCATGGGGCAAGTGGTAATAGCGACGCAGATATCCGCGCGGCAATTACCGCAGGCATAACGGTTATTCATATCAATACAGAAATTCGTACGGCATGGCGCGAAAAGCTAGAAAGTTCCCTTAGAGATATGCCTCGCGAAGTAGCTCCTTATAAGCTTCTTTCAGCAGGGGAAGGTGCCTTATATGAGGCAATACAAGAGAAAATACAGAGATATTGAATAATACACTGCTCTGTGGTATAGTTGCACAACGTATGGAACTCAAGGCGGAAGTGCGTACGGTAGTTGGCCGTGCTGCAACAAATGAATGGCGCAAGAAAGGCTTCGTTATTGGCGAAGTATATGGTAATGGCTTTGCTAATGTGCATGTTGCCGTGCCTGCAAAAGAATTCGCAAAAGTATATAAAAAAGCAGGTGAAACAACCGTTGTTACTTTAAACGCTTCAGGTGCTAAGGTGTCTGTGCTTATACAGGATGTTGTGCGTGATTCATTTTCGGGTTTTGTAGAACACGCAGATTTTAGGCAAGTGCGTATGGATCAAAAACTTACTACATATGTACCGGTTGCATTTGTAGGTGAATCACCAGCGGTTAAAAATGGCGCAGTATTGGTAAAGGCTGTATCAGAATTAGAAGTAGAGGCTTTGCCAGCAGACATGCCACATGTTTTAAACGCCGACCTTACAAAACTTATGGCTATTGGTGACAGTATTTTGGTAAAGGATCTTACGATAAGCAAAAAAGCGGTTATACAAGCTGAACCAGATGCAGTTGTTGCAACAGTAACAGCACAGCGCGATGAAGATGAAGCAGCTCCTACAATGACTATGGACGATGTAAAGTCTGAAACTGAAGAACAAAAGGCAGCACGCGAAAAAGCAAAAGCTGAAAAAGAAGTTTCAGCTTCGTAGTATAACAGGCTACTCTAGAATATATGGAAAAATCGCCTTATGGGCGATTTTTTCGTACATTATAAAGCATGCTATCGTTATATAGTATATAGATAGATGGTAATTATATGAGGCGATACGCCCTATTATTTTTGTTTGTATGTTGTATGCCTTTGTATGTAGAAGGGCAGACGCCATCCCTTGCGGAGCGGGCTATATTAGAACAGCAATTAAAAGATATTGAGGCGCAGATTGTAGCATACGAAAAAACCATTAGTACCTATCAAAAAAAAGGAAAGACATTACATGGTGAAATAGCGCGTATGAATACCGAGGCAAAAAAGCTCGGTTTAGAAATAAAAGCAATAAACATATCCATTACCAAGCTCGATAAAGAGATGGTAAAAAACGAAGGGCAAATACAGGTCACCACTGAAAAGCTACAAAAAAATAAAGAATTGTTAACAGCGGCGCTGCAGTCATTGCACGAAGAAGATACTACTAATTTAGCAGAGATGCTTATGGAGAATAAAACGCTTTCTGCCTTTTTTAATAATGTAGATAATATCAATGCATTACAGAGAGGCTTAAAAGATGTTCTCACAAAAACAATTGCAACGCGTGATGAATTAATAGATTTAAAGCAAGAACTGGCAGAAAAAAAGACAGATGCATCTGCTCTAAAGGCTGCGCGTGATGCGCAAAATAAGGCGGTGCTTGCAGCAAAAAAAGAAAAAGACACGCTTCTTAAAGAAACAAAAGGGCAGGAGAGTCAGTATCAAGTACTACTTAAAGAGTCGCAAAAAACAGCAGCGCAAATTCGTAATCGTATCTTCGAGTTTGCGGGTGGCGGTGCTTTAACATTTGAAAAGGCATATCAAATAGCCAAGTCGGCATCGGGTGTTGTGGGTATTCGCCCTGCTTTGCTTCTTGCAGTGCTTGATGGTGAATCTGCGCTTGGTAGAAACGTTGGTCGATGTACCTATCCAAAATCAATGCACCCGACGCGCGACATTCCCATTTTTTTGGATATTACGGCACAGCTCGGCATGAACCACGAAACGACCTTGGTTTCCTGTGCTAATAAAGATGGTGCCTATGGTGGTGCTATGGGGGTTTCGCAATTTATTCCATCTACATGGAAAACATTTGTGCCGCGCATAACGGCGCTTACGGGCAATAACCCGCCATCTCCGTGGCGGCACGCGGACGCATTTGTGGCAACGGCACTCTACATGAAAGACGCCGGCGCGGGCTTGGAGCAGGATGCGACGGCATATCGCCGCGCGGCGGCGCGCTACTATGCGGGCGGCCGGTGGCAAAACTACTTATGGACATACGGGGAGCGAGTGGTAAAGAAAGCCGCACAGTTTGAGGATGATATTATAGCGCTCCAAAAGGCTGGTATAGCTTCGTTATAAAACTATTGAGGAATGTATTTATGGTATAAATAGGGCAGTTCTGTGTTTTCAAAAACTTTTTGAGATGTAAGGGATTTTGTTATGATCAGCGGCAACGGAATGCGTAATACCTCTCCGAGGTAAACGCACAACGGCTATCGTAAGATAGCCGTTTTTTTGATTTTACAATATGTCTTTTTATTTCTTATTCTTTCCTAAACGCCTTCGCAATAGGCTCGAAGTTGCCTTCCAAAATCTTTTCGATATTGTGCCACTTTTTGCCGATACGGTGGTCGGTAATACGGTCGTCAGGGAAGTTGTAGGTGCGGATTTTTTCGCTCCTGTCGCCGGTGCCTACTTGTTCGCGTCGGTCAGCAGTTAAGGTGCCCATAGCTTCGAGGCGGTTAAGTTCAAATAATTTAGCACGCAAGATAGCGAGCGCTGCTTCGCGGTTGCCATTTTGAGTACGCTCTGCGCGTGAGGATATTACAATGCCGGTTGGCTTGTGGTGGATACGTACAGCGCTTTCTACCTTGTTAACGTTTTGTCCTCCAGGGCCACCACTGCGGGAAAAGGTAACTTCGAGATCGTTTTGGTTTATGACTACTTCCTTTGCTTCTACTTCGGGGAGCACTGCAACGGTAACGGTAGAGGTGTGTACGCGACCCTGCTTTTCGGTTGCAGGTACGCGTTGTACACGGTGTGTACCACTTTCATTTTTAAAGGCGTCAAAGGCGCCTTCGCCGGTGACTTTGCCAACAAATGTTTTATAGCCACGCAAATCGTTTTGGTTAGCGTCAACTATTACAAAATACCACCCTTGTGCCGCGGCGTAGCGTTCGTACATGCGCACTAAATCGCCCGCGAAAAGGGCGGCTTCGTCGCCGCCCGCACCGGCTCTCACTTCAAGGATTGCCGTCTGCATAGTATTGTTATGCCTTTTTCACTTTTTCTACTTTCGGTACACGCGGTTTCTTAACGGTCTTTACAGCGCTCGCAGCTTTTGCTTGACGTGCCTTGAACTTGTCGATACGGCCCGCGGTGTCGAGCATCTTTTCCTGACCCGTAAAGAATGGGTGACACTTAGAACAGATTTCAACGCCGATTTCGGCGGTGGTGGAGCCGACGGTAAAGGAGTTGCCGCACGAGCAGGTAACCTTGGCTTTTTCGTAATAGGTGGGATGTATTTCAGATTTCATTACACAAATAGTACTTATAAAAGGCCTTTTTGGCAATATATTGACAAATTACCATATTTAATGGTATATTATATATCAGAGTTCTTTGAATCGGTCGCGCCTTATAAGCTGTGCTTGTCGCATGGTCGGGGGCGTGCCAGGAGAGTAGTGCCATGAAAACGATGTCTTTTAAGCAGTTTCAGGAATTGTTGGCAACGGTTACGCGCAGATTGCGGAATGACATGAATGCCGAAGAGGCGCAACGATGGATTGACGATCCTAATGGCCGCATCGACCTCGTTACTAACGACGAATCGGCGGCCGCGCCTGCGCCAAACAATCTCTTTGAGCTCGTGGTTTCCGCCAGCGTTCCCGATCTCCTGGGATTCGTAGCTGCCGACAATTTCAAGGAAGATACAAAAGGCGCGGTGCGTATCTGGTCTCTCGGCGACAACTTCAAGAAGCATTTCTTGAAGAAGGCCGAAGAGGCAACGGCTGCCACGGAGGTGAAAGTCAGCAAATTGCTCAAGCAGTCGCGTGACCCGGCTATCATGGTAGAGCTGGGAAGCGGATACGAGCTGACGCTCGGTCAATTCTTTCATTTACTTGCGAAACAAGGCAAGGGAGAAAAAGACGGTCCGCTTCTCGTGAACGGTTGGGCGAACATCGCCTACATTGCGGACTATGAAGGTACCGTCTGGGCTGTGCGCGCGTTCTGGAACGCTGGCCTCGGCGGTTGGTGCGTCGGAGGCAGCTCCGTCGGGCATCCGTACGCTTGGAGCGAGGGCCACCAGCTTCTGTCCTGCTGATTCTTCGGACTTTGCCACTGAGACCCTTTGAATCTTTTTTGATTCGGAGGGTCTTTTTTTGTTTTGATATACTAAAAAAGAGGATTTTTTTGATACGGCGGCCACGGCTTCCGCGTAACGCCTCGGGTAGCGTGTATAGCCGGAACTGCTGTTCTTTGACTCTTCGTATCCTTACTGTCATTCGCGTTGTTTGGCTTTAGGATCGACATATGTAATGGAGACTGGTGATGAAAAAAATGGTTGTTCGTCAAGATTTGGTTGATGTTGTATGGCGGCGGGGGGGTGATCGTAGGATGTCTTGCCCTCCCATTAAAAGGCAATTCCAACTTGCCATTCGCGAGCCGTTTACTGGTATGGATATGGCGCGTGCGGTGTTTAGTAATCGCAAGCGGTATCCTTTGCCGAAATGTAGATCGGAGCCGTGGAATAATGCTGACGATTGGCAATTTATTGGTAGCGAAATTGGCGAACCAAAAGAACAAACCTTTATGTTCGTGCAAGTTGGCTACCAGCGTGACCATGCGGAGCTGGTACGGGCCCTTGCCAGGCATGGCAGTGTTCCCGCGGGTCAGTGGATTGTTCCTTTTATGGAAATTTTTACGCCTCCTACTAGGCAGTTGTCCGTTGCCGTGGCGGATGCGTCGTGGGTGGATTTTAATGGAGAGAGACACTACCCGCAGATTACTCAATATGCCCATGGAGAATTATCTTTTGCGGATATTCGTGAGGATGACGGCGGATTTCATGATGAGCCTCTTCATGGGTACGACGAAGATATTGCGTGGTTAGTTGAAGTCAAAAAATAGCGGCATTTCGTGTGTCGTGTATAAGGTCCGTTTGCACTGCATACGGACCTTTTTTACGTCTTTAAAAGACTTCTTGACATCGGTATCACATTGGTTATACTGATTTGACTTGATTTAAAAGCGGCTGCACGCAATACGAAAATGCATCCGCCCCTGCTCCGGCTCAAACAGCCGAAACAGAGGCGGATATGTTTTTCCCGAAAGTGCTGAACTGACAGCAACTTGGCAACAGAATACGCATACATAGCAAGTGCGCATACAAGAAGAAATAAAAATTTTCTAGTTGTCCCAATAAACGAATAGCTTTTGGCACATGGCATGAGGTGTTTAGAGTAATCTAAAAACAGAACGCCATAAGCCGGAAGCTTTACACAGAGGATTTGATCCTGGTCCAGGATGAACGCTGGCGGCGTGGATAAGGCATGCAAGTCGAGCGGGACTATATTTGAAACGGTTTGAGATTACATCAAAGGGCCGAAGATTATATAGTTTAGCGGCGAACGAGTTAGTAATATCTTGGTACGTACCCCGAAGTCTGGCACAGCTCGTCGAAAGACGGGGTAATTCCAGATGGTCTCGCAAGAGTAAACCCGCAAGGGGCTTCGGGAGCGGCCTAGATTCTATCAGCTAGTTGGTGAGGTAATGGCTCACCAAGGCTATGACGGATAGGAGGGCTGAGAGGCCATTCTCCAACGACGAGACTGAGACACGGCTCGTACACCTACGGGTGGCAGCAGTCGAGAATATTCGACAATGGGCGAAAGCCTGATCGAGCGACGCCGCGTGCAGGATGAAGGACTTTGGTCTGTAAACTGCTTTTCATAGGGAATAAAAAAATGAATGTACCTATGGAATAAGGGGTTGCTAACCTCGTGCCAGCAGCCGCGGTAATACGAGGGCCCCGAGCGTTATCCGGATTTATTGGGCGTAAAGAGCGAGTAGGTTGTCTTGTAAGTTTTGTGTTAAATACCGGAGCTCAACTTCGGACCAGCGCAAAAGACTGCAAGACTAGAGGGTGCTAGAGGTTACTGGAACTCACAGTGTAGGGGTGAAATCCGTTGATATTGTGGGGAACACCGAAGGCGAAGGCAGGTAACTGGGGCATCCCTGACACTCAATCGCGAAAGCGTGGGGATCAAAAAGGATTAGATACCCTTGTAGTCCACGCCCTAAACGATGCTGATTAGCTGTTTCGAGTATCGACCCTCGGAGTGGCGTAGCTAACGCGTTAAATCAGCCGCCTGGGAAGTACGGCCGCAAGGCTAAAACTCAAAGGAATAGACGGGGACTCGCACAAGCGGTGGAACATGTGGTTTAATTCGACGGTAAACGAAGAACCTTACCAAGGCTAGACATGTACGTGAATACCTACCGAAAGGCTGGTAGTCCTCTCAAGGGACACGTGCACAGGTGCTGCATGGTTGTCGTCAGCTCGTATCGTGAGACGTTCCCTTCAGTGGGGAAACGAGCGCAACCCCCATTCTGCGTTACAAGTGTCGCAGGAAACTGCCCAGCACAGAGCGTACCTTATATATAAGGCGCGCTGTGTGCTGGGAGGAAGGTGGGGACGACGTCAAATCAGCATGGCCCTTTGATGCCTTGGGCTACACACGTGTTACAATGGCCGGTACAATGGGTTGCCAAGCCGCAAGGCGGAGCTAATCCCCAAAACCGGTCTCAGTTCGGATTGAGGGCTGCAACTCGTCCTCATGAAGCTGGAATCGCTAGTAATCGTGGGTCAGCTATACCACGGTGAATACGTTCTCGAGTCCTGTACTCACCGCCCGTCACGTCAGGGGAGCCGGGGATATCTGAAGTTCGGCATCGCCGAATCAGGGTAGAATCGGTGACACGGACGAAGTCGTAACAAGGCACGGGTAGCGGAAGCTGCTCGTGGATTACTTAATTAAAACCAACACGCCCTCACAGGCTGTTGCAAGATACAAGGTTTTGATCGTGGAGCCTGTAAGTCACGATTCTATTGGGACAACTAGAAAGTTTTTATTTCTTTTCATTTTTGTATGTGCATGTAGTGCGTATTACTGTGTCTTGTTGGAATATAGTCCGGCGTACTCAGGTATGGCCGGATTTTTGTATGGTGGAATATCCGTATCTATGCGTTCCTATGGTATTATAGGCGGTATGAAGAAAATTCTTTTGGTGGAGGACGATCAATTTTTAGGATCCTTAATGAAAAACCGTTTTATGAAAGAAGGTTTTGATATTACTTGGGTAACAAATGGTGATGAGGCGATAGCACAATTAAAAGCAGTTCCACACGATTTACTTTTAATGGATATTATTTTGCCAGGGGCGTCTGGTTTTGAAGTTATGGAAAAAATTGTAGCAGAACCACAAGTAGGTAGTACGCCCATTATTATTATTTCAAATTTAGGTCAGGAATCTGACATTGCGCGTGGTAGAGAGCTTGGTGCTGCTGCTTATTTGGTAAAAGCAGAAACACCAATAGATGTTTTAGTAGGGAAGGTGCGTGAATTTTTACGCGTCTAATCATCTTTATCCACAGAAGAAGCTTGCACTTATCCGTAACGCTTTGTATGCTTACTGCATACTAATAAATAGTCGAAAGGTCGTTATAAGAAAAAAAGAATGTTACACAAGAAAGGTTTTACGTTAATCGAGCTCATCATTGTAATTGCGCTTATTGCGCTCCTTGCGACGACGGTTATCCTTGTAATTAACCCTGTAAAGATTTTCCAAGAAGCACGCGACTCGCAGCGTATCGCTGACCTCGGTCAGATGAATTCTGCGATGAGTTTGATGCTTGCAACATCTTCGTCACAGCCTACACTTGGCCCTTCAAAAGATAACTGCTATGTGCACAAGCCAGGGCAGAACTGCACGACTCGCTACATCTCTGCAGCAACGTCGACAGTAAACACGTCACAGGGTGTTACAGGATCTGGTTGGGTTCCAGTGAATCTCGGTTCGACACCTGCAATTCCAGCATGGCCAATCGACCCGAGCAACAACACAACGAACTTCTACAGCTATGCGTATGATGATTCCAATTCGTGGGAGTTCACCGCAAAGATGGAAAGTGTTCGTTACACTTCTGGAACAGACGACGTGACGGGTACGGACGGCGGTAATAAACCCGATCTTTTCGAAGTCGGCACGAACGTAGGTCTCTAGGTATACTGAGATATCACGTAAAAAAGAACCCCTCTAAAAGGGGTTCTTTTTTTTATATGAGCGTTATATAGTAGTACTCAATGCAATATACGATTGTGCGTTATGCGCGTTGGGGTATGTGGGCAGCTATGAGCGCATGCTTGTTATATGCTCTGTATTTAAGTCGTGAACAATTTATTACATGGCGATCAGATCCATATGGCGGGGCGTATCTTGTACCACCCTTTCGTTCTATAGATTATTTTATACAATATGCGTTTGTGAGTTTTTGGCTGGGATATGTCATATCGTTTGTTATTGCAGGGCTTTGTTTATATGGTGCGCGCATACTCAACAAGCGACGCGGAGGAATGCTGTTTGAAACAGAAGAATTATATTTTTTAGCTACGGGTATTATGGTATCGAGTCACCCAGGATGGATTTTTTATGGTGCGCTAGTACTTATAACATATGCACTCGCTACGTTCATTGCTTCTATTGCATATGGCCCTCATGTGCGTGTTTCGTTTTATTATTTTTGGTTACCGTGCGCAATCATTACGGTTGTGCTTAATGTATACCTGCGTCAGTATGCATGGTACGCATATTTTCTTATCTGATTATCCTATTTGATATACTTATCCCATGGTTTCTATTCCGCGGGAAAAATTAAAAGATGCATTGATTGCTGATGGGGCGGTAACAGTAGATGTTTTTGAGGAGGCTGAAAAAGAGTCAAATCGTATGGGTGGTGATGTGGCGGATATTTTAATGGCGCGGAATGTTATCACGCAAAAATATTATTTTGATTTACTCGCTAAATTTTTTGCTGTAGAGCGCGCTACTCTTGTAGGTCGTGCATTACCGCAAGATGTTGTGCAATTAGTTTCGGAAGATATAGCGCGTAGTAAGCGTGTAATTATTTTTGGTAAAAATGCTGATGGTTCGTTTGATGTGGCAATGGAAAATCCTGTTGATCTTGAAACAATAGAATATTTAAAGCGAGCGCTCAAGGCAGAAATTCGCCCGTACCTTGTATTGCCGGAGGATATGAACTATGGCCTCACCTTTTATGGCCGTCGATCTGCAAGTAGTTTTAAGAAAATTATCGAAGATAATATTGCGGCATCATTGCGTATAAAAAATGAGGGCGCAGGAGATGCAGCTGAAGAAGTGCCGATTGTTGCTATTGTAGATACGATTGTTTCCTATGCTATATCATCGCGTGCGTCAGATATTCATATTGAGACATTAGAGGGTGAGGTGTTAGTGCGCTACCGTGTTGACGGTATATTGCACGAAATAACGCGCATACCGCGTGCCGTACATCCGGCAATTGCTGCACGTATAAAATTATTAGCGAGCCTTAAGCTTGATGAACATAATAAACCTCAGGATGGTCGTTTTCGTTATAAATCTGGTGCGGATGTCGTGGATATTCGTGTCGGTATTATGCCTACATTTTATGGCGAAAAGATTGTTATGCGTATTTTGTCTGCCACAGCACGCCCACAATCCCTCGAGGAGTTAGGTATGCTTGATGATCATACAGCTTTGTTTAAAGAAAACGCTAAAAAGACATATGGCATGTTGCTCGTTACTGGTCCTACGGGAAGTGGTAAAACAACAACGCTGTATTCGCTTATGAATCTTTTAAATCGCTCTGATGTGAATATCGTGACTATTGAAGATCCTATTGAATACGACATGAAGTATGTTAATCAAACGCAGGTAAATCCTGCACAGGGCATTACCTTTGCTACAGGGCTTCGTGAAATTGTGCGTCAAGATCCTAATATCGTGATGGTCGGTGAAATTCGTGATGAAGAAACTGCTGATATTGCTGTTCAGGCAGCACTTACGGGCCATTTAGTGCTTTCAACATTGCACACCAACGATGCGCCTTCTGCAGTGCCCCGCCTTTTTGATTTAAAAGTATTGCCGTTTCTTGCCGCTGCTGTTTTAAACGTTATTCTTGCACAGCGTTTGGTGCGCAAAATATGTTTGTCGTGCATTACTTCATATGCGCCCGATGCAAAATTAGCCGCATCAATTACAGAACAATTAAAAGCACTTACATTAAAAGAAGATGTGCATGTACCAAAATTATTATTTAAGGGGCAGGGATGTCCTACATGTAATGGTACGGGTTATAAGGGGCGTGTAGGTATTTTTGAAATGCTCTCGATTAGTGAGGAGATGCGTCGTATTATTGCTACACAAGGTTTTTCGCTGGAGTTGTTATATGAAGAAGCGCGCAAAGAGGGAATGGTTACTATGTTTCAAGATGGGTTGCGTAAAGTGGAGCGCGGTATGACAACCATCGAAGAAATTCTCCGTGTTATTCGCGAATAGCTAGTTATTACAAAACACCTTTTTGGGGCGCATATCTGCAAGTCGGATCGATTTATTGAGCCTACTTTTTTATTTTTTTGATATACTATAAGCAATGAATTCCGTTAGAAGCAATCAAGTTGTTTTTGCCGCTTATGGTAATGCAATGAATATATTCATAGGTCGAAGATTAATTAGTGTAGTGCGGTCGTCTAGGACGACCTGCTTCTAACGGAATGAAGTTTTCATATGTCGCTTCTCAGCCTGATGGTAAGATTGTGCGTGGCACAATAGATGCGCCAAGCCAAGCGGCAGTGCTTAGTTTTTTAGCGCAACGTGAGTTGCGACCCGTTTCTATATTGCCTGTAACTGCAGGTGGGGGGATTTTTCGTGCGCATATTAATGCAACAGATATTATATTCCTTACCAAATATCTTGCTTTGATGTTGCGCGCCGGCACAGATTTATTCCGCGCATTAGATATTTTAATTAGTGATTTTGAAAAGCCTGCTATGAAAGCGCTCCTTATGGAAATTCGCGAAGCACTGGAACGCGGTCAGCCGTTTTATACTACTTTTGCACGGTACCCAAAGCAGTTTGAGCCTGTGTTTGTTAATCTCGTTAAAGCAGGAGAGCTTTCGGGTAATCTTGAATCGGTCTTTGAAAATTTAAGCGTCATGTTGACAAAGAAAGAGGATTTGCGCCGCCGTATCGTTTCGGCGCTTACCTATCCTGCCATTTTATTTATTGCATCTATGGGTATTGTTACCTTCTTGGTAACATTTGCCCTGCCACGTATTGCGGATGTTTTTAAAAGCGGTGGATTTACACCACCTGCATTTGTTGCATGGGTGTTTGTTATTGCAGGCTTTGTTTCTACTAATATTATTCCTATTGGTATTTTCGCTCTTGTATCAGCTGTATTCTTATGGATTTTCTTCTTCCGTACTGCGGTAGGGCATGCATATCTTTTTAGTATTTTGCGACACGTTCCTGTTGTGCGTGGCGTATTGCAACGTATAGCTATACAGCGCTTTGCCTCAACATTATCTTCGCTTTTGCGTGCTGGCTTACCTATTATTGATTCACTGGAGCTTACGGCAACCGCTGTGGGTGATTATGCATTTGAAACGGCATTGCAACACATAGCACGTGAGGGTATTGCGCGCGGGTTAACGCTTGGTGATGCGTTTCGTCGTGAGGCGGCCTTTCCTCTCGTGATAACAACGCTTATTGGTGTGTCTGAAAAAGCTGGTCATTTAGATGAAGTGCTTGCCACGCTCGGCACATTTTATGATTCTGAAATAGATGCGTCTATTAAAAATATGGTGACGCTTATTGAGCCAATCATGTTAATTGTTTTGGGTGGTATTGTGGGCCTTATTGCGATGTCTGTCATTATTCCGATTTACCAACTTATCGGCCAATTCTAAAAAGATATATGCGACAGAATATAAAAAAACAACGTATACAACGGCGCAGAGGATTTTCATATGCGGAGTTGATGGTTGTTTTAGTGCTGATTGTTTTGGGGTCGCTCGGCACAACATTGTCGCTTATTCGTTTTTATCGCGCACAGGAACCGAAGATTGCTGTGCGTGCTATAGGTGCTACATTGCGCGATGCATCTGCGCGCAGTACTGCTCAAGAGAGTGGTCGCTATTGGGGTGTGCGGTTTGATAATCTTATAGGTCGTGATCGTTATGTGCTTTTTAGTGCCTCATCTACTGCACTTTTGGGATATGCCACGTCGTCTGTAACATATATGGGCGCTGCAACAGTTTTTTCTGAGCCTGTTTCATCTTCAACAATTGTATTTGATAAGTTGTCGGGTAATGCGCTCATAGCGGGTTGTCCAACAGTTGCGAGCTCTACTATAACCGTCGGTAGTTCTAGTATACGCGTATATTGCAATGGCAAAATTGAATAACGGACAATCTCTTATAGAACTATTAGTAGCGCTTGGATTAATTGTGGTGGTGATGATGATGGCGCTCGGTATTATGCGCTTTTTAATACATTTAGGGGCAACTGATCCGGTTGCGCAAACAGGAGCGATTATGGCGCGCAAGACTGCAGATGCCGCAGTAGAGGTGGCGGCGGGGTCATGGCCTACTATTGCAGGTGCTCTACAGGGCACACAGTATCATCTAGCGACTTCTACTAGTGGTTTTACTCTTGCGGTGGGCGCTGCAACATCAACTGTTAACGGTATATTGTATACCAATTATATTATGGTGGATCCGGTATTGCGCAGTGCAACGGATACAATAGTGGCGGCAGGTGGAACAGATGATCCAGCAACAAAAAAAATAACAATTGTTTCTTCGTGGAGTTATGGCACTGCATCGTCTACTGAGGTTATTGAAAGTTATGTTGCGCGCACACGCAATGAAGTCATTATGCAAACAGATTGGGTGGGCGGCCCTACGTGCCCATCGCGCGACCCAGTTATTGTTGTAGGCACAACACCTACGCAATTTTGTTTGGTAACAGGTGGGTCATTAGATTACACGTCGACTCCTGGATCGCTACGCATACAAGGCTTATGAAACAATACGTCATAGCATTTCTACTCGGTTGCACTCTCTGTGTTTCGTATGCGTACGCCGCAACAAATATTAATACGCAAAATAAACAGGACGAAAAATGGGGATGGAACGATGTGTTTGGTTGGATTGATATGGCCTCAACAAGCGCGGTGTATGTAACGAGTTCGACTATTCAAGGGTATGCGAGTTCATCTATTGGCGATATTATGTTCGATTGCGCTACAACACGTATAGGTAATACGTGCGCCACGGCAAATTTTAAAACGGCAAATAACGGTGCGGGTTTGTTATCTGGCTGGGCATGGAATGACATAATCGGCTGGATTAGTATGTCGGGTACTACTTTAGATGGACAGCCGTATCAAGTGCGCATAGATCCTGCAGGGGATACTATTAATAGTTATTTTAATGGCTGGGCATGGAATGATGTGGTGGGCTGGTTGAGTTTTAATTGTAATGATTATGGTGGTTCATTTTGTACCAGTACTTCGACGTATAAAACACAAACATCAGCAGGCGCTACGGCAACGAGCGCTGAATTTACTTCCAATATATTTGATATCGGCACTACAACAGGATTATTTAATACGATAACGTGGCGTGGCGCTCAACCAGCGGGAACATCTGTTCAATTGCAAATAGCAACAGCTACATCAACCGCCGCTCTTATGGGTAGTGCTGCAACAGTATTTGCAAATAGCATATGGTTTGATGTTAACGCCGCTCCTGCAAGTCCGGTGCGACTCACACCACTTGTTACGGGTGTTGCGGTTGAAAATCGGCAATATATTCGCTATCGTGCGGCACTTTCTAGTACGGGTACCAGTGGTTTGCAGATTGATGACATTATCATTAACTGGAGCCCGTAGTATACTTTCTATATGTCTTCTCGCGGTGCCGTACTTTTACCTACTGTCATTATGATGGGGTCTGTATTACTTGCTATCGGCATGGCTGGACTTGCGGTTGGTGTTGTATTGAGTCGCTCTAATAAATTGATACGCACTTCGTCGCGTGCAATGACTGGTGCTGAGGGCGGTGTGCAAGATGCAATGAGGCGTTTTATACGAGATTCAAGCTGGTCACCGTCATGTCCGCCCACACCAACGTATACTTTAACTCATAACGGTGCTGCGGTTGCAGTATGCGTTAATCGTTCAGGTAATATGGCAACAGTACAATCGGTGGGTACAGCAAGTGGTGTTTCGCGACGCATTGATGCATCACTCTTTATACATCCTGTTTCAGGCACAATAACACTATCTTCTTTTAATGAAATCCCGCTTTAATACCATTATTCATTTTTTAAATCCTGATCCTCCTATCGGTGGCTTTGAGGTGACTGATGGTGCAGTGCGTTTTGTAATGCTTGGTGATGACGGCTCTGTTACTGTGCACGCCGCTCGTGCGCTACCTATAGGAGTAGTTGTTGGTGGTGTTATTGCAGACGAAACTGCATTTCGTTCTGTATGCCTTTCATTGCGTCGTGAAATTCGAGGCTTCCGTGCTTTGCCTGTTGTTGTTTCGTTGCCACCTAAGCCGGTATATGCGCAGGTCTTTGCAGTGCCTTTTGCACGCCAAGAGCAATTAGAAGAAGCAGCGCGTTTAAATTTGCGCATGCTCTCGCCGATTGATTTTGATACTGCGTATGCTGATTGGCAAAAAATTAGTGACACGCCTAATGCTGATGGATCGGTAGATGCTTTGGGTGCCTTTGTTGAGGCGCGCGTTGCAGATGCATATCATGCAAGTCTTTTAGCCTGTGGCTTTTTGCCTATTGCTATAGAATTTTCTTCGCTTTCGTTGGCGCGTGCAATTGCCGCAAGTGCGGATATGGGTGATCCTCAGAGTCCTTATTTAGTTGTTAGCTTAACGGGTGATGGTATGACACTGCTTGTTATACAGGGTAGTACACCTCAATTTACCGAATATACAGGCTGGAATGTTTTTTCGGCATCAGCAACAAATGGGCAGGTAACAATGGCGCAATTTCAAGCTGTTTTAGGAGCGGCAATACGGCGCTTTCTTAATTTTTATCGCGGACGTTTTCATGGGGATATTACAAAGGCGCTCATTATTAATGCAACACCCAATACAGAAGTTGCGGAATGGATTAAAAAAGAATTTCCTATGGAAGTTTTTTCACTTGCAGGCTATGCAACACTGGGCAAAGAATGGTGCGTTGCCGCAGGTGCAGCACTGCGTGGGTTAGTGCCTCGTCGCGAAGATGTTTTTATTAGTCTTGCACGTGTTGGCACTGAGGATGAATTTGAGCGTAATCATGTGCGCCGGTTTGTGTCGCTATGGCGCGCTGTTGCTCTATCAGTTCTTTTTGTTACCGTTCTTATTTATATTGTTTTAGATATGTTTATGGTCCAACGCGAACAAGCACTCGCGTCACGTTTATATGGTGATGGGACTACTGGTAATGCTGAGGTTGCGGCGCTTGCTGCGCAGGCCGCTAATTTTAATATTCTTGTAGATAAGGCGCTTGGAGCAGGTATGCGTGCTGTACCACAGACGCCTATTTTCCGTGCATTAAATGCCGCTGCTGGTTCTGCTATAACATTTACACGTATTGATCTCAATGCTCTTGCGGGGACAGTGCTTGTGCAAGGGCAGGCAAAAAATGAACAGGGGGTTATTGCTTTTAAGGGAATTTTAGCGAATAATCCTGCCGTGGCAGACGTTTCCTTGCCTCTTTCGGCTATTACAGCAATTGCAGGTGGCGGTTCGTCCTTTACTGCAACTATTACCTTTAAGCGATGAATGACACAAAATTAGTAATTGGTTTGGGTAATCCTGATCCTGAATATGCTCATACATATCATAATGTGGGGCATCTTTTTATCGAGGCTCTTATAGCCGCTCATCCAAAAACAGAACGTAAAATGCTTATAACCGATGCATACATGAACGAATCAGGCGCATGTGTAGAAAAAGCACTTAAAAAATATAAGCTAAAACCTACTGAGCTTTTGGTGGTGCAGGATGACTCTGATATTCCTATTGGTAGTTATAAAATATCTTTTGGTAGGAATGCAGGCGGTCATCGTGGTGTTCAAAATGTTATTGATCATTTGCGTACAAATGGCTTTTGGCGTTTGCGTGTGGGTATTCGCCCACTTACTGAAAAGCGCCGACAGAAAGCTGAGGACTTAGTACTTAAAAAAATATCACCGGCAGATCATAAAAAAATAGAAGCTGTTTTTACTGAGGTAATTAGGGATTTTTAGGCGTTTTTGACGTGTCCCTTGTAACTCCGTATACTGTGCTTACTATGCAACGCTTTTGGGTTTCTTTGTGGGAGGTAATAAAAACGATTGCCATTTCTGCAATCGTTGTTTTCGGTATACGTACCTTTTTATTCCAGCCTTTTCTCGTGTCGGGTGCATCTATGGAGCCCAACATTTCACAAAGCAATTATTTGATTATTGATGAGCTTACCTACCGCTTTAATGAGCCTGCGCGTGGTGATGTGGTGGTATTTCGTTATCCGGGAGATGCGTCTACTTTTTATATTAAGCGCATCATAGGATTACCCAATGAAAAGATTGACATAGAAAATGGATCTATCATTATTGATGGTAAAAAAATGGAAGAAGATGCATATCTAAAAGGTATTAACACAGCAGGAACGGCGCATGTAACGCTTGCATCTAACGAATATTTTGTAATGGGCGATAATCGTAGCAATAGCTATGATTCGCGCGCATGGGGCCCGCTCCAAAAGAAATATATTGTTGGTAGGGCGCTCCTTCGCTTGTTTCCGTTTAATCGTATAGGTATTTTTAGTGCAGGAGAGTATACATTATAAAATATATGGCACCATCAAAAAAAGCATTACAGAGCGTAAAGGGGATGCACGATATTTTGCCGGCAGATCAGCCATTATGGGAAAAGCTGCGTAAAATAACGCGCGAATTAGGCGAGGATTATAATTTTGACCGCATTGATACGCCACTTGTAGAACCTATGGCGCTTTTTGAGCGTACAGCAGGTGAATCGTCTGATATTGTTGAAAAGCAGATGTATGTTTTAAAGACTAAAGAAGATGATTCTTTGGTATTACGCCCTGAGGCAACAGCATCTGTGGCGCGCGCATATATTGAGCACGGCATGGCACATATTCCTCAGCCAGTAAAGCTGTATTATTTCGGGCCTTTATATCGCCACGAACAACCACAGGAAGGCAGGGTCAGGCAATTCCACCAAGCTGGTTTTGAAATTATTGGTGGTGATAGTGATCCAGTGTATGACGCACAAATTGTTGCTATCGCACACCGTTTTCTTGAGGAAATGAAAGTAGGTAAGCTTGAAATCCGCATTAATAGTATTGGATGCAAGCAATGCCGACCTATTTATCGCAAAAAACTGGTTGATTATTACAAGAGCCGTCCGTCGTGCAAGACGTGCAAGCGGCGTATTTTGGTAAATCCGCTCCGCGTGCTCGATTGCAAGGAAAAAGAGTGCGAGGCAACGAAGGCGGGCGCTCCTACCATGATTGATTCTCTTTGCGTCGGTTGCCGCGGTCACTTTAAGCTTGTGCTTGAATATTTAGACGAGCTGGGATTATCGTACATGCTTGATAATCAGTTGGTTCGTGGTTTGGATTATTACAGCCGTACCGTATTTGAGATATTTACCGAAGGGTGGGATAGCGCGCTTGCAGGTGGAGGTAGATATGATTATTTATTAGAACTTTTGGGCACAAAGGCAACGCCTGCTGTTGGTTGTGCGGTAGGGTTAGAGCGTGTTGGCTTAGCGCTTATGAAGCAGGGAACGCCCGTTGTAGTAAAGCCAAAAAATCGTGTGCATTTTATCCATATCGGGGACTTGGCAAAAAAGAAGAGTCTGTCGCTTATTGAGGCATTGCGCCGTGGGGGCGTGCATGTGGCGGAGTCTTTAGGCAAGGATTCGTTAAAGGGTCAGCTTGCGGCTGCAGATAAAGCGGGGGCTGAGCTCGCGCTTATATTCGGACAAATGGAAGCATTTGAAGAATCCATTATTATTCGTGACTTAAAGACAGGTGCACAAGAAACAGTACTCCTTACAAAATTTGTAGAAGCAGTTAAGAAGAGACTGTAATGGATTGTTTATTTTGTAAGATTGCACGGCGGGAATTTCCGGCTAGTATCATCTACGAAGATATGCATGCGGTGGCGTTTTTGGATATTGACCCACGTTCAATGGGGCATACCGTTGTTATACCAAAACGCCATGCCGAAACTATTCTTGATTTGTATGGTGGTGATGTAGGGACAGTGTTTTCTGCGGTGCGCGAAACAGTCACTATACTGAAACAAAAGTTGGCTCCCGATGGTTTTACTATTGGTATTAATCACGGTATTACAGCAGGGCAGTCTATTTCTCATTTTCATTTGCATATTATTCCGCGCTATATAGGCGATAAGGGTGGTAGTATGCATACCGTGGTGACGAATTCGCCAACCGAAACGGTGGACAAAACCTTCGCAAAAATAAAAGATAACAAACAGGTATAGTATGTATTATGAGTGTATATGCTATTTTTAATGTAGTTGATGATAGGGAAATTTTATGAGCCATTTATACCTCGGAGACCTCGTACTAACCTTACTCAGCCGTTTTTAACTGGTCCGAATACTAGATAGAGATATTTGACGTATCTCTATAAATACGATAAAATCGTTTAACTATGCCGTTACGTATTGCAAAGCGTGAAGGGGAGTCGCCAATGCAGCTTCTCTTTCGTTTCACTAAGAAAGTTCAACACTCGGGTGTTTTAAAAGAGGCACGTAATCGCCGTACCCACAAGCGTGTTTTAAATAAAACAAAGCGCCGTCTTTCTGCTCTTCATCGCGAAGGAAAACGTGCTAAGATTGCACTTGATAAGAAGATGGGTATTATCCCTGAGGTCAAAAAACGTCCTGTAGCAAAGTTTTAGTTGTATGTTAAAAGAGCGCCTTACAGAGGATATGAAGGCCGCTATGAAAAGTGGTGATTCTTTCGCGCTTGGTATTGTGCGTATGGCAATCGCTGCTGTAAATGCAAAGTCTATTGAAAAGCGTGGTAAAGGGCTTGCGCCTGAAATGACAGACGAAGAGGTTCTTGAGGTGCTTGCAAAAGAGGCAAAGCGTCGTGAAGATGCTGCCACTCAGTTTGTGGAAGGTGGTCGTCCAGAGCTTGCGGAGAACGAGCTTAAAGAGCGTGCATTTTTAGCACAGTATTTACCTGCACAAATGACACGTGAAGAAGTCGTTGTTGCAGTGGAAGCTATTATTGCATCGGCACCTGTAAAAGATTTCCCTGTGATCATGAAGGATGCTATGGCGCAATTAAAGGGTAAGGCAGACGGCAAGCTTGTTGGTGAGGTGATCAAGGAGAAGCTTGCTTAAGCTGTATAATGGATGTTGCCGAGGGTCTTTTTTTTTGCGAGCGCGCACCGTATACTCTAGTAACAATGGAGCTTGAGATAACTGTTTTAGATGAGCGATATGCCGACTATGCATCGCGTTTGCGTGATGTAATTATGCATGCAGCACAATGCATGGGGATAACAACGGCTCATGCTGAGGCATATATAGTGGATAATGCTTTTATGGAAAAAAACGTGCTTGCATATCCTGCTACCGAAGATTTTCCACGACCTGATTTAAATGGTGGTCGGGATTTAGGCGAGTTCTATATTAATCCAGAATACATTGCTTCGCATGGCGAAGATTTTACTTATATGGCTATTCACGCATTTCTACATTTGCTTGGGTATGACCATCACGGAAAACATGATACCGTAAAAATGGAGCTACGTGAGCAAGAGATACTTGCCTCTGTGCATCGTACTATTACACATGAGTAAGAAAATAAAATCATTTATAGCGCTCGATGTTGGATCTTTTTCCATAAAGGCATTGTATGGTGAATTACCACAGAACGGTGATGTTGTTATTCGTTCTTCGTGGAAGATGCCGTCGCGTGGCATGAAGAAGGGTGTGGTAAACGACGCTGATGATGTTGCAGGTGCAGTTAATCAAATGTTGCACGAGGCGCAGACGACATACTCACATAATCACTCACTTATTTTTTTGAATATCGCAGGCGCTCATGCAAAAGCCCAGCCGTCGCGGGGTATTATTGCAGTATCGCGCGCGGATAATGAAATACAGCATGATGATATCGCGCGTGTTGATCAAGCAGCACAAGCTGTAGCTATTCCTGCAAACCGTTCGGTTATCCATTTTATTAATCAAGAATATGCCGTTGATGGCGTAACAGGTATTAAAAATCCTTTGGGTATGGTTGGCAATCGTTTAGAGCTTGCGAGTATGGTGGTTGATGTATTTGAGCCTGCCAAAGCGGCTTTAATACATGCTGTTGAAGTTGCAGGTGGAGACGAGACAATGCCGTTTTTTGGTCCGCTTGCATCAAGTCAAAGTGTCCTTACCAAAAATCAGCGTGACTTAGGTGTAGCGCTACTCGATATTGGTGCTGATGTAACATCACTTGTCGTGTATGAAGATGGTAAATTATTGCATGTTGCAACACATCCTGCGGGCGCTGCAAATGTAACAAATGATGTCGCTATTTATTTAAAAATTTCTATACCAGCTGCTGAGGCAATTAAATGTTCTTTTGGTCATGCAGTGGCAAAAGATGTGCCGGGGCGCGAGACAGTTGATTTACAAAAATTTGATGCACGATCAAAAGGCTTAGCACCTCAAAGACATATAGCAGAAGTTATCGAGGCACGCATGGCAGAAATTTTTGAATTTGTTGAAGGGGAGTTAAAAAAGATTGGTAAGGCAGGTAGATTACCCGCTGGTGTAGTGCTTGTAGGTGGTGGCGCAAAACTTTCAGGTGTTCTTGATCTTGCGCGACAAGAATTGCGTTTGCCGGTGCAAATGGGCGTGCCTGATATTTCTCGCCTTAATGTTTCAGATGGTGATATTGCAGTAAAGCTTGAAGATCCTGAATATGCGTGCGCGGTAGGTCTTGCACTTGCAGCGCGGGATAGTGGTCATGTGGATGCGCATAAGCAAATAGGTTTTCGTACTATGCTTGCGAAGCTTGTTAATTATTTCATGCCCTAAAGTAAGCGTTCTTGCTCTGTAGGCAAGTAGGCGCTAGCATGAGACAATTCTCACTCATGGCGAAAAAAGGAGAAAAAACAAAAACTAAAGTAACAGTGGCAAAAAAGGCCAAGCCGGCTTCTGTTGCTCCTAAGAAAAAAACGACCACTACTCGTAAAAGTTCTGCGCGTGCTAAGGGTCGCATGCTCCCTAATATCAAGGTTGTGGGTGTTGGCGGTGCAGGCGGTAATGTTATTACGCGCATGCAAAAAGAACCAATACGTGGTGTTGAATTTATTGCGGTAAATACCGATGCGCAGGATTTAGACTACTGCCTTGCACATAAAAAACTCTATATTGGAAAAAATGTTACACGCGGTCTTGGTGCTGGCATGAACCCTGAGCTTGGTAGGCAAGCAGCAGAGGAATCACGACAGGAAATTGTCGATGCATTAACAGGTGCAGATTTAGTGTTTATAGCAGCAGGTAAAGGTGGTGGTACAGGATCATCTGCTTCTATTGTAGTTGCAGAAATTGCAAAAGAGATTGGTGCATTAGCAATTGCTGTAGTTACAAAGCCATTTGCGTTTGAAGGTGGTCAGCGTTTAAAAATTGCACATGAGGCAATAGCAAAAATAAAAGAAAAGGTAGATGCCTTAATTGTAATCCCTAACGATCGTATTTTTTCGATTATTAATAAAGATACGTCTATATTAAAAGCTTTTGAAGCAATTGATGACGTGTTGAAAAATGCTGTATTTGGCATTGCAGAGCTTATTACAATGCCCGGTATTGTTAATGTTGATTTTGCTGATGTACGTGCGGTTATGCATGGCGCTGGTGGAGCAATTGTTGGTATTGGTATGGCGAGTGGTAAAGATAGGGCAGAAATAGCGGTAAATCAGGCAATTAATTCACCGCTTTTAGAAACCGCCATAGATGGTGCGCGTGGCGTGTTATTTTCTGTTTCCGGTAGCCGTGATTTAAAGATGAGTGAAGTGCAAGACGTAGCGAAAGTAATTACTGAGGCAGTAGATCCGGCGGCAAAAATAATATTTGGTGCATATCACGATCGCAAGCTACGGCAAGGCATTTTAAAAGTTACTATGATTGCTACAAACTTTAATGAGGGGAATATGGTAGTAAAGAAAACAGAATCACCGCTCACCAATCTTTTTGGCGAACGTATTAATTCTTCGTTCGAAGCGCCGGTATTTGAGCGATCTTCTAGTCGTATTACTGTAGAACCTGTTCCTGAAAAGAAAACTACATCCACTACAAAGCAAAAGGTAGGAGATAAGGAAAAAGAAAAAGAGGATGAAGGAAAAAAGTCACTCGATATCTGGGACATACCTACATTTCTCCGTAGAAAGAAAAAATAAAGAACATATCGCTATAATGGTGCGTTATTAGGCTGATTATTTGTTCAGTCTATTTTTTTGATAAAAATAAAATAAAAAAGCAAATAACTGTGGATAACTTTTTATTTGCGCTATGGAGTTTGGCGTGTAGTATAAGTCCATATGGCAACCGCAAAAATCTCTAAAGGGACAGGCAGTCGTTCGAAAGAGACGACTTTTTCTTTTATTCGTAAACGTGATGGTCGCATTGTGCCGTTTGATGACACCCGTATTACACACGCCGTTTTAAAGGCACTTGTTGTTACGGGCGAAGGCGGTATGGAAGAAGCAGAAAAAATCTGTACCGCTGTTATGGCGGCCATGCTCCGCAGGCGTACGCCTGAAAGTGTGCCTAATATTGAGGATGTGCAGGATGTTGTAGAAACTCAGCTAATCCTCATGGATTTTGCGAAGACTGCCAAGTCATACATTTTATATCGCAGCGAGCGTATGAAAGTGCGTGCGGAATCACGAGAAGTTCCTGATCACGTTAAAAAGCTCGTAAAAGAATCGCGACAATATTTCCGTAATCCCCTGTCTGAATTTATTTATTATCGTACGTATTCTCGCTGGATTGAGGAGGAGAATCGTCGCGAAACATGGATAGAAACAGTCGACCGGTATATGAGCTTTATGAAGGAGCGGCTTGATGATTCAATTTCTGCTCGTGAGTATGCGGATGTACGGGAAGCTATTTTAAAACAAGAAACAATGCCTTCCATGCGCTTATTTTGGGCAGCAGGTAAGGCAGCGCGTGCAAACAATGTAGCAGCATTTAACTGTTCTTTTACGGCTCCGGTAAAGCTGAGTGATTTTGCCGAGATTATGTATTTGGCAATGTCGGGCGCAGGTGTGGGTTTTTCGGTAGAAAGCCAAACAGTTCAGCAGTTGCCACAAATTAAGGCGCAAACAGGCAAATTTGCACCAACGCACGTGGTAAAAGACAGTAAGGATGGTTGGTGTAACGCCCTTACTGTTGGCCTTACCGCATGGTTTGCAGGTAAAGATATTAAATTTGATTATTCGCAGGTGCGTGCACAGGGTGTGCGTTTACGCACAATGGGTGGTAAGGCATCAGGCCCTGAACCATTGCGCGATTTGCTTGCTACAGCACGTATGAAGGTTCTCGAAAAGCAAAATCGCCGTCTTTCTACCCTCGATGTACATGATTTAATCTGTAAAATTGGTGAAATTGTTGTGGTTGGTGGCGTACGTCGCACAGCACTTATCTCTTTGTCTGATTTACACGATGAAGAATTGCGCCATGCAAAAGACGGCGCTTTTTATCTCAAAGATCCACAGCGTTCTATGGCAAATAACTCTGCTGTCTACCTAGAACGACCAAGCGCCGTGCATTTTATGGAAGAATGGTTGGCGTTAGCGCAAAGCGGTAGTGGTGAACGCGGTATATTTAACCGTGGTGGGCTTGTAACACAAATGCCTGCTCGTCGTGTTGCTATTTCCAAAAAGCATATGCAATTTATGGGTACAAACCCATGCGGAGAAATTACGCTTCGTTCTAAGGAGTTTTGCAATCTTTCGGAGGTTGTTTGTCGTCGTGAAGATACAGAAGAGTCCCTTATTAGAAAGATTCGTACCGCAACCTTAATGGGTACGTATCAGTGCATGCTTACCGATTTTAACTACATTGGTAAGGAATGGAAGAAAAACTGTGATGAAGAGCGTTTATTGGGTGTTTCTTTAACTGGTCAGTGGGATTGCCCTGCAGTACGTAGCCCTAAGGTATTAAAGTATTTGCGTGAAGAGGCGATACGCGTAAACGAAAAATATGCGAAAAAGTTTGGTATTAATGCTTCGTCGTCAATCACATGCGTTAAGCCGTCGGGTAATGTGTCGCAGCTGGTAGATGCTTCAAGCGGTATGCATCCGCGCCACGCAGAGCACTACATCCGTCGCGTACGTATTGGTGCAACAGACAGCTTATTTAACATGATGCGCGACCAAAAGATTTCGTATCATGCCGAAGTTGGTCAGTCAATCGATAGCGCGTCTGTATATGTGCTCGATTTCCCTGTGCAGGCACCTAAATCATCGGTATATAAAGACGATATGTCTGCTATCGAACAGTTGGAATACTGGAAGATGGTAAAGGAAAATTACACAGAACATAACCCTTCAGTAACTGTATCTATTGGTGATAACGAATGGTTGGCTGTTGCAGATTGGATTTACAAGAATTGGGATATGACAGGTGGTTTATCCTTCTTGCCACGTAGCAACCACGTATACGCACTTGCACCGTATGAGGCGATAGATGGCGCACGCTACAAAGAACTTGCAGCAAACTTCCCTTCAATAGACTTCTCGCAAATCGTACTCTACGAGCGCGAAGATCAAACACAGGGCGCTAAAGAGGCTGCATGTGTGGCAGGAGTGTGTGAAATATAGGTACGAATACAGGCATAAAAATACCGGCCATATGGCCGGTATTTTTATTAGGTAATGCGTTATTTCGTTGCAAGAACCAAATCGATCATTTTTGCTATTTCTTCCATCGGCTGTGCGCCGTTAATAGGGTATTTTTTGCCATCAGGACCAATTAAGATGCTCCATGGTGTGCCGTTACCGCCTGTTGCTATAGCATCTGCTTTATCTGCATCAACGCGCTTTGCCATTTCACCGCTTTCAAGGCAGGTATTGAATTTTGCTACATCAAGGCCAAGGTTACCAGCAATTTTAGGTAATTCAGATTCAGCAAGACCGTCATTTGAAGGTGTTGCAGCATATACAGCATCTATGTAGCTCCAAAACATACCCTGTCCACCAAGCTTTCCTGCGCATTCACTTGCTTCAGCCTCTTTTTGGGCTTTGCGGTGTAATTCTGCGAGCGGGAAGTGGCGATATGTCCATGCTACTTTACCGTCATATTTTTTAATAACTGCCTTCATGGTTTCGTGGAATCGCTTACAGAAAGGGCATTCCGTGTCCGAATATTCCACAATCATAACAGGCGCCTTTAAGTCGCCACGTACATGATCGTTCGCGGTAACGGCGCGCATTGCATCCAAATCACCGGTCATTGCCGGTTCATTTTCTGCTTGTTGCGGCATATTTGATTTTCCTACGCTCCAGACGATAGCTACGGCTATCACGATACCCGAAATAATGATTGCTGCGGGTACAGCAAGACTGTTTTTTGTATCCATTGCATTATCGTATAAGTAGTTGGGCTATTCTGCAAGAATAAGGGGTATAAATACGAAGATTGAATTATTGTGCATAGAAAGGTATTATAAGGAACATCATCCGGAGTAGTTCAATGGTAGAACGCCTCGCTGTTAACGAGGATGTCGTAGGTTCGATCCCTACCTCCGGAGCCAAATTGTATGTTGCGAGTTTGTTGCCTCGGCGCTTCGCGCCTCGGCAGGCAGATTGTATAGTATTTGCCAAGATTTTTTCGGTTCAATCGCCACCTTTTGCGAAAGCAAAACGCGGTTCGAGCCAATCCTTTTGAGAAAATCCCGTCCCGCGACGGAATTTTCTTGCAAAGCGATAATTTTGGCTTGTT
>Ga0194121_10002213_pt1 | contig 31237 bp, 30 predicted proteins | sample TA2MahCa50mmetaG_FD_148609 | JGI IMG/M metagenome (GOLD analysis project Ga0194121, IMG submission 148609) | Freshwater microbial communities from Lake Tanganyika, Tanzania - TA2015020 Mahale Deep Cast 50m | ecosystem: Environmental > Aquatic > Freshwater > Lake | place: Tanzania: Lake...
CGATTATTATTGCGATTTCCTTTACTCCTGCATCCTTCATGGACTCGACGCAGTATTCTGACATAGGCTTGTTTGCGATCGGGAGAAGCTGTTTTGGTCCTGTATGTGTAAGCGGTCTGAGTCTTGTCCCGTGACCGCCGTGTAAAAGAACTCCCTTCATATGATGGATATTTTTCCTAATGTTAAAAACCTAATTTTTCCAAGGAGTATGATTCAAGGTGGATTGTTGTATGTCTTCCCACCAGTCCTTTTGCGACATGTACCACTCTAGGGTTTTCTTTATTCCTACATCAAAGGCAGATTTTTGCGACCAGCCTAATTCACATCTAATTTTAGAAGAGCTCATACTATACCTTAGATCATGACCTGGCCTGTCCTCAACAAAGGTGATTAGATCTTCGGATTTTCCCATCAAAGACAATATTTTTTTGATTACGGTAAGATTGTCTATTTCATTATTTGCAGATATGTTGTATGACTGGCCAGATTTTCCTTTTAGTAATACGCTTGTAATCGCATCACAGTGATCGTCTACGAAAAGCCAGTCTCGTATGTTTTTACCGGTGCCATAAACAGGAATTGGTTTATTCTGGCTTGCTAAGATGATTATTTTCGGTATCAGTTTTTCTGGAAATTGTCTTGGTCCATAATTGTTGGTACACCTAGTTGTCATACAATCGCACCCGTATGTGTAGATGTACGAATTTACAAGCAGTTCTGCGCATGCCTTTGTTGCAGCATACGGGCTTGACGGATTGAATCGAGATTCCTCAATTGCGCTGCCAGAGTCAAGACTACCGTATACCTCATCTGTTGAAACGTGAACAAGTTTCTTCTTTAGTAATTTTATAATTTCCAATATCGTAAAAACACCGTTCACATTCGAGTTCAGAAACGGTTTAGCATCAGATATGCTTCTATCGACAAACGATTCTGCTGCGAAATTGATTACTGCATCGCACTCAGATATCAGATTGTACATGAGATCATAGTCAGTTATGTTTCCAGACACAAATTTGTAATTATCAGAGTTTGTTATTTCACTAAGACTTTTTTTGTTGGAACCATATAGTTGAGCATCTACGTTTGTCACATGAAAATCATTGTGGTTTTTTAGAAGATTGAGGATAAAGTTGCTTCCTATAAATCCCAATCCACCGGTTACCAGTAATTTCAATACAGTCACGACATTTCTTTTCTTAATAAAATCTTGGCTGCAAATGTACCTAAATTAAACTTGAGCTAAGTATTTTTGAATCCAAACTCTTATTGGTGTACTAGATTGTTTTTCATATGTTGGACAAGGAATTGTTTTCCATCAAGCTTGAAAAGCACCAAACAAAGAGCATCGTAGACCAACATGTCAATGGATCTCTGACTGTCATATGGAGAGATTGGGACAACATAATAGAAAATCATCCAAAAATGGTCTATGTTAGTTCGGTGAATCAAGGAGAGTTGAAGGGTCCACACTTACATACAAGACGTAACAGCTACTTTGTTTGCATTCATGGGAAGGTTGTTTTCATAATCAAGGATATGGATGGGAGATATCACGAGATTGTTTCAAGCGAGGACGAACCTACCATGGTATTTGTTCCAAAGGAGATTCCATCAGCTCACATAAATCTATCAGAATCCGCATCAAGAGTATTGACACTTGCAGATGTGGCATGGCGCCACAATGACGACGAGATGAAAAATGTCTCATTTACAGACTATGATTGGAAAAAATGGCGATAATTATTTAGATGTCAACAAATATGATTGGATCTTTGCTCACCTATTATGATGGAACGATTATTAGTTAATTTTATTTCTTGTACGATGATAAAGCGCCATAAAAGAGATTGTAATTTGAACGGACCCCCCAAATTGTTAGATTACACCAATATCAGTCAACATTCATCTAATACAACATGCAAGATCAACGATTATTCTCTTACACGGTAAAAGGTGATTAAGATGTCCAAACGGGATCATACCGATTCGGTTTCAACAATCCCAACCAAGAGTATTTTATTTAATCCACTTATTTTTTTGAGCATAATTGTGGTTTTTTCTTTGTTGTTAAGATTGTGTTATTTTCCACACAACATTCCATTTGGTTTGGATGCATTGAGTTATTTTTCATATGCAGTAAAAACGAGTCAGTTAGGGCACCTTCCGACAGATCAAAATCTACCAAATAATGGATGGTCAGCATTTTTATCAATATTTTTCTATTTTTTCCATTCCGTAGATTTTCTGGACTACATGGAATTACAACGCTACATATCCATCAGCATATCTCTTGCAACAATTATTCCAGTTTATTTGTTATGTAGAAGGTTTTTCGCTGTACCATACTCGCTTCTGGGGGCTGCATTATTTGCATTTGAACCTAAAATAATTACAAACTCGTTTCTTGGCATCACAGAGCCAGCATACGTTTTTTTAGGAACATTAACGTTGGTCCTGTTTCTTGGAAAAAGTTACAAATTTGTTTATGTGTCCTTTGCCACATCTGCATTATTTACCCTTGTGAGATATGAGGGATTGTTTTTGATTGTGCCATTGTCGATCATGTTTTTTGTAAGGTTTAGAAATGAACGAAAGTTTTTCCTACGATATTTGTTGGCTCTTTCTATTTTTATCCTAGTATTGTTGCCAATGGTATATTTCAGAATACAAGCATCGGGTGAGGACGGTTTGACTAGTCATCTCTTTGCCGGCTCAACCTATGTGTCTGAACAGATCATTAATGGAGTACCCGATGACGACTATCCAATAATAGTTGATGGGGAGCAGAACAAAACGTTTCATTTTATTTTTAGGGGATTTTCTACATTAGTGAAATACCTTAGTTTCTTGGCTGTCCCGAATTTTATTATATTCATTGGATTGGGATTGTATTTTTACATAAAAGATAAAAAATACAAAAATCTTGATTATAGAACCATAACCATACTTGTCTTTGCTGTTTTTCAATTACTCCCAGCGTTTTATGCTTATATGCGCGGAATTCAAGAGATTCGTTACCTGATTATAATTTTACCGATTTTTTATCTACTCTCATCATTTACATTTAAGAAATTCGGCAAACAGTTCAGAAGGTTTAGTGTCATAGCAGCTGTGGTTCTAGTAGGTATATTTTTTGCATCATTGTCGTTTCTTGAATCACAAAGGATAGATTATGAACATGAAAGAGAAGCATTTATTATTTCTGAACATATAGTAAAAACTCCCAAGAGAATAAATGAGGATCCAATTGATGGGAATTACATTACAACAGCTCAAGTGATAAAGAATTGGCCTAGAATTTCTTCACTAACAGAGTTTGACGTGGATAGAATATCCACATCAGGTTTTAATTCACTTGAAGAATTTATTGGCAAGTCAAAACACAGTGGTCTTACTCATATTATAGCAGATGGAAGTCTGACTAGACCAGCATTCTTGAAAGATGTGTTTGATCATGAAGATAACTATCCATATTTGATTAAGGTCTATGATTCGACAGAGTACAACATGAAATATCATGTAAAGATGTACAAAATAGATTATGATATCTTTGATAGATTAGTAAACGGGGAATATCGAAATGATTAGAATAAGTTCATCATTTCATGAACATAAAAAATTGTGGAAGATCTACCAACAGATCTACTACGTATTTTTGAAACGTCATTTTTATGCAATGACTTCTCCTTTACGAATTCTTCCTAATATAATTGTCATAGGCGTAGTAAGAGGTGGCACAACATCTCTTTTTCATTATTTATCTCAACACCCGTGCATTGCAAAATCTGCATATGATGAATTAGGTTTCTTTGATACAAACTATGAACTTGGCTTAAATTGGTATCGTTCTATGTTTCCCACTAAGTTAACAAAAAGATTAATTGAAAAAAAATACGGACATTTTATGACATTTGATGTCACTCCATTTTACATATACAATCCAAATGCAGTACAACGAATACAAAATATTCTTCCGCATGCAAAAATAATATCAATACTGAGAAATCCAGTTGATCGTGCTTATTCTAACTATCATCTAGGAGTAAGAAGCGGTAATGAGAAGCGCTCATTTGAAGATGCAATTAACTTTGAAATAAAGACAATTCAGGATAACGAAAATAGACAAAGGAACACCGATTATTTTGAGCAGATGATTGGAAAGTCATATCTCGTGAGAGGTTTTTATGCAGAACAGCTTCAAACCTGGATGAACAAATTTCCAAAGGAACAGTTACTTGTGATTTCATCTGAGGATCTGGCTAGAAAGACAATTGAGACACTTCAGACAGTTTTTGATTTCCTAAAGTTACCTGATTACAAGATAAAAAATTTGACAAGAAAAAATGAGGCAAAATATCCGTCTATGAATCAAAATACAAGAAAAACGCTGATTGAGTATTTTAGGCCTCATAATGAAAATCTATACTCGTTACTAGGTAGAAGATTTGACTGGGACAGATAGTTAATTATTCGATGTATTGTGATACTTTCTTTTATTCGTTGGTGAAAACGACGTCAACAGTTCTCAACAATACAATTTTGTTTTGATTGCAAAATTTAAGAAGGCTCTTCATGCATAACGAACACGAAAGAATAGAATTATGTAAAGAATTTTGAGATTAAATGATTAAATTTTGTATATCAAGTAATTAGATAATAAATTAGTGTGAGTATTATTCCAGTACTTCAATTTCCGGTACAAGAATAACAAATTTTCCGCCCCATTCCCTAATGAATGACATTTGTTTCATTATTTCATGTTTAAGATTCCACGGTAGGATTACAAGAAAATCTGGCTTGGTTTTCTCTATTTCATCAATATTTTTAATTGGAATATGAGTTCCAGGTAGAAACAATCCTTGTTTATATGGACTAGCATCAACTGTAAAATCTACAAAATCGGTTCCTATTGAACAATAATTCAACAGTGTATTGCCTTTGGCAGGTGCACCATAACAAGCAATTTTTTTTCTTGTGTTTTTTGTTGAAATAAAAAACTGACGAATGTTATCTCGCATGTTTTTGATTTTTATAGAAAAATTTTGTAAAGACGATACATCATTAATGCCAAATTGGATTTCTTTTTTTATGAGTACATCAACTTGTTTTTCATTAACAACAGAGTCATTTTCATAATGAGTAGCATAGATTCGTAATGAACCCCCATGTGTAGGCAATTCTTCAACATTAAAAATTTTTAATTTATGTACTGCAAAGATATTCTGTACAACATATAATGAGAAATATGAGAAATGTTCGTGATATATTGTATCAAATTGTCTGTGGATGATCAATTGCATCAGATGTGGAAACTCCATAGTGATTATTCCTGTTGGTTTAAGTAGTATCTTTAGTCCAGACACAAAGTCATTCAAGTTTGGGACATGGGCTAGAACATTATTTCCAATTAATAGATCAGCTTGTTTTCCATCATTGACTAATTCTTTTGCTGTTTTTTTCCCAAAAAATTTTATCAATGTTGGAATACCTTTTTGCATCGCTACATTCGCTACATTAATTGCAGGCTCAATACCTAAGATTTCGATTTCTTTTTGTTTAAAGAATTGTAATAGATAACCATCATTACTAGCAATTTCTATTACTAACGAATTTCTCTTCAAATCATATTTCGTAACTATCATATCGGCATAATTTTTTACATGCTCTAACCAGCTTTGTGAAAAAGATGAGAAATATGCATATTCCTCGAATATTTTCTTGGGTGATGCAAACTCATTTAATTGAACTAAGTGGCATTTATCGCAGATTTTTACTTGTAATGGAAAAAATTCTTCTTTTGTAATATCATTTGAATTCAAAAAGGAATTAGCTAGTGGACTCATTCCTAGATCTATAAGATCATAAGTTAGTGGATTATTACAAAATCTACACTTATTATTTGCCATATTATATTATAATCTGATATTTTGCTATATCATGCCCCCATAAAATCGCATATCATAAAAAATAACTGTGTAATTTGAGCAATCACCATTTCTTCCACGGAGTATTGTTTTTGCTCCATAGTTCTTCTAGATATTTTTTATCTCTAAGAGTATCAAGTGGACACCAAAATCCACTATGTTTGTATGCTCCAAGTTGTCCATCTTTTGCAAGATTTTCCAATGGTGCACGCTCCCAGATAGTGCTATCATTGGCAATATACTCCAAAATTTTTGGTTCTAAGACAAAAAAACCCCCATTAATCCAACCGGCATCACTTTGTTGTTTTTCTTTAAATTGTACCACCCTATTGTCATCAATTTTCAGAGAACCAAATCTACCTGGAGGTTGTACTGCCGTCACTGTGGCATAAAGTTTATTCTTTTTATGGAATTCAACGGTTTTATTTATGTCTACATCAGACAGCCCATCACCATAAGTTAAACAGAATGTTTCTGTCAGATATTTTCCAACACGCTTAATTCTTCCACCTGTCATAGAGTCTTCACCAGTGTCTACGAGAGTAATATTCCACGGTTCAACATTTGCTTGCTCTATTCTAGTTTGATTATTTTTCATATCAATAGTCACATCAGATGAATGTAAGAGATAATTTGAGAAAAATTCCTTGATCATGTATCCTTTGTATCCTAGGCAAATAATAAAATCATTAATTTTATAACTTGAATAATATTTCATTATATGCCAGAGAATTGGTTTTCCCCCAATTTCGATCATTGGTTTTGGTCTGGTTATTGTTTCTTCTGATATTCTGGTTCCCAATCCTCCAGCCAAGATTACAGCTTTCATCCTTGTCACTAATCAATCATCATGAAATAAAACTTTAGTCATATTATTAAATGAGACCGAGAGAAATGATTCAGATGGGTCTTTTTTATGTCTTGATGGCATTTGCGTTTGTTTTTTTATTGATCGTAAATATGCTATGGATTGGACTAAATGTTTATTTTTGGATTACTAGTGGAATACAAACGCTTCTTGGGGACAAAAATTTCATAGAAACTATTAGATTTTCCACATATCTAAAATGGATTCTATTAGTAGACAGTGCGTGGATTATTATCGCGCTAGTATTTGCGTGCAGACGAAAGAATTTCAAAACAGAGAGCAAATTTCATTACTTGAAATACGAGCCAATAAACAATGCCAAAATTTGTATAGTCATACCTGCATATAATGAAGAAATTGCCATAGAATCCACAGTGACTGATTTTCTTAGGCAGAAAAATGTAGTAGAAGTTATCGTTGTGGATAATCATAGTACGGACAATACTGTATCAATAGCAAAAAGTTGTGGTGCCAGAGTAATTACTAAACAATCAAACATGGGATATGCACATTCTTGTGTTATTGGTTTGAATGAATCTCTAAAAACAGATGCAAATGCAATTGTTATAGTTGAAGGAGATGGGACATGTAATGGCTATGATATTGAAAAGATGATTAGATACCTAGATAATTGTGATATGGTAGTAGGTACAAGGCAACTACAAGTATTATCAGAGAAAGGAAACCAGCTCGGAATGATCTATGTATGGGGAAACTTTTTTTTAGCAAAATTGATACAGATAAAATTTTTTAGCTTACTTCACATGGGAACTGTACAATTAACTGATGTAGGTTGCTTATACAGAATAATTAGAAAAGAATCATTAGATTCTATAATACATAGATTTACAAAACCTAAAACAAACGAAGTGATACCAAATGACGAATTTACTCTCTTTATGACAATAGAAGCTCTAAAAAATAATCTAAGAATTGTAGAAGTACCAATTACCTTCAAAAAAAGACTCGGTAAATCAAAAATTGGCTCAGATAAAAAAATTAAGGCAATTAAGTTAGGATTACACTTTTTATGGTATATCTTAAAGAGTTAGTTCAGATGATTTAGAAAACATAAGATAATTTTATGCAGTGAGCATGCTTGCTAGAATATTACTTATCTCACGTATTGTGTGTCTCTTTTTTCTTCATCACTAAAAATTACTCCGATTGTTCGAAGTAAAGTAATTTTATTTTCATCACAGAATTTTATCAATTCTTTGACATATTCTTTGAATTGAGAAGGCGGTTCTCCTTTTTTTATAAGCGATGAATAGAGATCGTCATGGTCAAGCATGATTATTTTTTCTTTATTTCTTATGATCTCCATAATTTTTTGAATGTTTTTTACTCCTTCTGGGCTTTCAATTTTAGGCACAATTGTTATGTCCGAAGGCATGATTCTCAAATATTCTTCCAAATCATTCGGGGATGTAACATTTGATATAGCAAAATATTTGATATTTGAATATTGCTTAATTACTGGAATTAAATGATTTAATGAATAAGCGTTGTTAGGCGGTTTAGTACGACCCACTGGAAGATCCATGAAAATTTTGTGTTTATTGTGTTTATCTAAAAGAATAGTTAATTCATCTATGCTATTTACCCACGCAAGATTTATTCTGTATATTGCATCATCAGATATTGTAATTCCGTAATTTGTTAAGTTTTGAGAGTAGATTATCATTTATAATAATAATTTTGTTCATAGTGTTATAACTCTTCTTTAGTAATTAGCAATATCAGATACTAAAGAAACAGCATCTTGGAGATACATCTAATTTTTTATTTTTTGAATTTTAGTGATTAATAATGAGTCTGAGAATATTGTGATGCAGACTAATAAACATGTACGTACATTTTTAATGTAATGGATTTGTGTTTGGATTATGGAAAGACACATAGGACGAGGCGTAGGGGAATTTATTGAAAGAGAATTATTTTCTGCAAAGAATTATGTTTTGATATCTAGTCCAGATATATCTCCAGATTTAGGTAATAAATTATTTGAAATGGTAAAAGGAGGAGTAAAGGCACGAGTACTAACAAGCAATACAAGAGGTGCAAACTCGGATAAGACAAACCGAGCTGCTAGAGAACTTGTCAAAGCTAACATGAATGTAATTGATTCTAATACTTGGAATCCACCCCCATTAGAATATAAAATTGTAAGCACGGAAGAAGTAGCCATGATTCATGCTAAAATCTATGTAATTGATGGCAAATGTGCAATTATTGGTTCTGCAAATTTAACTGAGAATAGTTTTTGGAATTTTGCTGAATATATACACATAACCAGAGACATAGATGAGATAAAGGAAATAGAATCTGATTTTGATAAAATCTGGAACTTATACCACGATATAAAATTAGAAGAGCCCGGTACTAAAAAAGATATGAAAGATATGATTAGAAAAATAAGGAGAAAAATATCTTAATTATCCCAATTGAATCTTTTTTCCAATAACAAATATAGTTTTTCATTATGCGGTTTGAAATAATCAATCAATAATCTTCTTGTTTCAGGATTCATAAGTGGATATTTACCAACTCTCTGTCTATCAAGATCAGATATTTTGCGATGTGGTAATTGTAAGAAATCAAATACGCTATTCAAAGTTTCATTAGTCTTCGACGAAAGATCTTCTGTTGAAATTATGTGTAATCGTTCTTTGGGAAAGAGATTAAACCATATTTGTAATTGTTCTGCGTAAAAACCTCTGGCTAGATAAGAATTTTCCACTGAAACATGAAAGTATTCATATTCTTGTAACACATCAGACTCAAGTTTTTTCATATCTTCCTTGATTGCATCTTCAAATGATAGTTTTTGAGAACCTTCTGTTACTGACATATTATAATGAGAATACGTTTTATCAATTGGGTTTCTTAGAATGGCAATTAGTTTAATGTTGGGTAGAATTTGTGATATTCTTTCTGCTACCCATGGGCGTCTAATGTATGATGGTGTAACTTCATATGACAAAAACTTTCCGTATTTTTTTTCAATTGATCTTTTTGTTAACTTAGTGGGAAACATAGAACGATACCAATTTAAGCCAAGTTCATAGTTTGTATCAAAGAAACCTAATTCATCATATGCAGATTTTGCAATGCATGGGTGCTGTCCAAGATAATGATACAGAGATGTTGTTCCACCCCTACCAACTCCGATCACAATAAAATCTGGGAGGACTCTGATTGGACTAGTAATCCCATAGAAATGTCTCTTGTATAATGTAAAATAACTTTTTTTAAGAATATTACGAAGACTCATAATGAAATTTAGTTGTTTTCCATATGTTCAAGTATTTTATTCAAAGTCCAATGTGAGATTTGATGTCCAGTATGAGTGTCATCAATATACACTGAAAATTCTCCCTTGCCAAGTTGAGCAAGTTTGGTTTTTATGGCATTCTCATAAGGAAATTGTGCATATAATTCTCCTGCAAAGCAACATGAATCGTATTTGTTAAGTATTTGTATGGATTTTCTATCATCGCCATACGAATCCATAACATAAAGTTCTTCATAATTAGCAATTCTATAGAGTTCAGGTATAGTTTGTTCATAATCTCCAAAATTTGCTGATGTGGCCCGTAAATATATTGGAAATGATCCGGCAACGGGATAACTTTGAGAGATTCGATCATCAATTGCAGAATACAAAATTGTGGTCCATCCACCTCCAGAAATACCTGTCATATAGTATGAATCAAAATTATAATATTTGTCCAGATAGTTTAATGATACAACTAAAGGTTCAACAAAAAATTTGATTGGATGAAATGATGACGATTCGATGAATTTAAAATGATTGTGAGTGTTTAATCTAATTTTGCCAAATTCTGGAAAATCTAATACAGGTTCATTGTTTAATCCATGCCCGACCATAGACAATATTAAAACTGAATAACCCTTTTCTAAGAAGAATTGAATTTTGTCCTTATCTTCTAGAAAACTTTGTTCCGCATGTCCTTGATGATAGACCATGAGTTTATTGTTAGAATTTTCTGCTAGGAACAAATACGCTATAGAATTCATATCATATTCCATTACCATAGTAATAGAATCAATTCTTTTCAGATTTTTTAGATTATTAAATCCAGAATCAGATACACCGTTCTTAACCAAATCCGGCATTTTAGAAGATGGAAAATCGCCATTAATCCAGATATAGTTGATTAATTCTTGCCTTTTTTGCATAATATCGGTTTCATTGTTAATTCTAATACGGTTGATTATATTAGAAGGATCTTCATATATTTGCGGTCGCGGTTCTGTTTTTTGCGGTTTTGTATTTGTTACAAAAAATTTGGCATCACTTAGAAGATCAAATGGGAATATCTTATAATGACCGACAGAGATTCCGTATGAAAATGTCAATAAAATTACTATTATCAGAATTACACTAGTTCGTTTTTTCATGGTATTAGCTTTCCTGAGATTCGGTTTTTATAAATTTCAAATCAAGTTTATTTGCGAATGTTCTTTTGTTAATTAATTCAGATATTTGATTTTTTGATTTTTTAATTTCGCTGATTTCCTCATCAGTTAGTTTTGTGTTGTTCAATAATTTCATCACCATTTCCATCATATGTAGATTCATTTTTAATAACATTTCACTATTTACCAATGTTCGTGCTTTATAGGGATCAGTTTCGTAACCAATATCAATTTCAGCCTTACGTGCAGCAGATCTTTTCCAATGTGCATATCCAACTATGATTAATGTAGGTATTCCAATTCCACCTACAATCAAGATATATTGTAAGAATGTAGGAAATATTTCTCTAAGTAACGGAGCACGTTCAATAGCAAGATAATAAGTCACAGTGAGCGTATTTATTGCTGCAAAGATGAATGCAAAATAGATACTCCAACCATTTCTAAAATAGAACCATGCGCGGAATCCAATATCTTTTCCTTGCATGATTCAATTTCATGCGCCAACTATATCAATTTCACTACGAGATCATTTACAAATACTCAAAATAGTAGTGATTTAATACTGATAGAATAAAGAATATGATAATAAAAAATTGTGATGTCAAGAGATCAGTTGTTTTTGATTATATTATATAGTATTACAAAAAATCCCACTGCAGTTAGAAACCAAATTGTTGACAATCGTAGAAATATGATTAAAGAGCTTGCTAATGAAAGCTCAATATTTTTCTGAGTCAACAATGTAACAAATAACCCTTCAGTTGCTCCGATTCCTCCAGGTATAAGAAAAAGTGAACCGAAAAGGACAGATACATAGAAAGTTTGTATTGAAGTAAAAAATCCTATATCAATACCAAAAGATAGAAATCCAAAATAAAACATAATGGATTCAAAAAATGTTAAAGATGTTATTAAAGCAAGAATAGTCAACATTATTTTAGTTTGAAAAAGACTGTTTAGTGAATCATAAAATTCTTGATCGTCTGAAAGAATTTTGTCAAAGAATTTTATTTTTTTTAATGAGATTATAACGAACTTTAAAGATTTTTTTGTCTTTATTAGGTATATCAGAGCAAATACAATTGCCGTAGATGGCATAATTATCATCACTGCTTCTATTGAATAGACAAATAATGATGAAATTGCAATTAGAAGTATGATCCCAACAACATCGTAGAATCGTTCAACAAAGACAAGAGGCATGGTCTTTACTGGATTATGACCATATTTTTGGTGCATCAGATATGATTTTATGAGAACTCCTGATCCGCCAGGAGTAATAAGCATAGAAAGTCCAGACAGGAAGATTTTCAAGTTTTCTTTAACTGAAAGTTTTATTCCTATATTAATCAGGAGTAGACGTTGGATGAGACTTCTAATAATTACTGATATAGACAATATTCCAAAAATCGGTGCTAAATAAATTATTTCAATATTTCTTAGATGTTCCGATACTTTGTTGAAATCTGAATAAAATGAAAAAATTGCATAGAAGAGAACAATTGAAATGACAATTAGTAGAATTTTTTTTCCTGAAAAATTTTTCATATAGTTCTCAATTAAACTGTTTCATGCATATTAACAGTTCAGTAGTTTTAACAGTATAATTATAACATAACAATACGATGATCTGTCTAATGAATATGGAAAAATTGTTCAACGGAGTTTTCAAAGATAAAATAGTGCTAGTTACCGGACATACAGGGTTTCAGGGATCGTGGCTTTCACTATGGTTGAAATTATTAGGTGCTAATGTAATTGGGTATTCTCTAGATCCGCCTACAAATCCATCATTGTTCGATACTCTTGAATTGAAAAAGGAAATAAATCATAATATCGGCGATGTACGTAATTTGTCTACCTTACAAAAAACAATACAAGATAATAATCCTGAATTTGTATTTCATTTAGCAGCGCAACCTATTGTTCGCATGTCTTATGACATTCCTATTGAAACTTTCGAAGTAAATGTCATGGGTACAATAAATGTGCTTGAAATACTTCGTAATTCTGATGTCAGAGTTTGTGAAATCATTACCAGTGACAAATGTTATGAGAATCGCAACTTAGATCGTCCCTATACTGAAAATGATCATATTGGTGGCAAGGATCCATATAGTGCTAGTAAAGGAGCTGCTGAAATTGTTACTTCATCATATAGAAATTCTTTTTTTAACATAAAATCAAAAGATACTCATACCAGTATTGCTTCTGTGCGTGCTGGAAATGTTATTGGTGGTGGAGATTGGGCAAGCGACCGTATCATTCCTGATTGTGTTCGCCAATTATTAGTAAAAAAACCAATTAAAATTCGAAACCCTCATTCTATTAGGCCATGGCAATTTGTACTAGAATCAGTTTCCGGTATGCTTTTGTTGGCATCAAAGATGTATGAATGCCCAACTTTGTATTCTGAGGCATGGAATTTTGGTCCAGATGAATCCATGCATAATGTCACAGTACAAGAATTAGTTAATTTGGTAATTGCTGAATGGGGATCTGGTAAATCCACAACGCCTGTCAATACAGAGAAAGAGCCTCATGAGGAGAAATTATTGAGATTGGATTCTAATAAAGCAAAAAAAACGCTCATGTGGCATCCAGTATACTCTATTCAAGAATGTATTGCACAAACCATAATGTGGTACAAATATTATTCAGAACAAAAAACAGGTTTAAAGGATTTAACAATAAAGCAAATTGAATATTATTCTAGAAAAGCAAATCAGATGAAAATACCGTGGGCCATATCAGAATAGTACACATTTCAATGACTAAAGAATAAAATAGAAAATTATTGTTAAAATAAATTAGAATAGATTATCAGGTTCATTTGATTTCATTGCGAACAAACCATCTCTAACACCTTTCATATGGATTCCAGTTTTTTCAAACAATTTTTCGTTTGTGAGATTCACGTTTACCCTTTTTGCTTGTAAATTTAATTCACTGGAATGTATTGGGATTATTAATTTTCTATCCAATCCAAAAACATCTGCTGTTTGCTGAGACCAATCATATCGATTTAGAAAATCACTTCCTGAAACATGAAAAATTCCTTTCTCATCATTCTCAGCTAAGATTAATGACGCATGTACAAAATCCGGCACATATGTAGGAGTATTATACCAATCAATTATTTCTCTGAGCACTTTTCCAGACTTGAGAGTATCAATTACTCGGATTACTGGGTTTATTCGTTGATATTTTTTAATCCAACCATAAAGTGAATCAGTTCTCAAAATTAGATAGTTTAATCCTGAATTTTGTACTAATTTTTCACCTGTACCTTTTGTGATGCCATAATGTGTTGTTGGCGAGATCGGTTCATCCTCGAGATAATTTTGTTTAGTGCCATCATAAACAAATGAACTAGATACAAAGACGAGTTTGCTTTTAGTGATTTTGCATCCATCTATTATATTCTTGATACCATTAATGTTAATAGAATTTGCTAATGCATGATCACTTTCACACAGATCCAAGTTAGTGAGTGCTGCAGTATGAAATACAATATCAGGATTAGCTTGTCGAATGACATCAATTGTGTGAGATGTGTTAGTTATATCAAGGATTTTCGGATTGACATAATGTGCAGTATTTTTATTAACAGTGAAATCAAAATCTTTTCTGTCTTTTGCAAGAGACTCAATAAATTGGGAACCTATTGTTCCACTTGCACCTATGATTAAAAATTTCATAAGGGTTATTTTTCCTGAATAATTTAATATAAATTACTACAAAATAATAATTAAAAATTAAATATGATCACAGTTAGAATCGTGACGAGTAATTATAGTTAAGATATAAAGTCCCATTTGTTCTGTAAGTCATGGTAAGTCTAATGAAGTCATTCATAGACAAACAGCTTTTCATTCCGATTATCCTTTTTATTTGTGCATATGCAGTTTTGTCATTTAATTTATCAGAACAAGGCCCCCATTCAGACGAACTTGATTTTTTTTATGCATTTTCAAATGTATACTTTAATTTATTCAAAAATGGAGATTTTTTTAATCCATGTTGGAATGGGAATGGAGAATGTACACTGATATCTGTCAAAGAATGCAATATGCAAGACCACTGGGTTGGTATGCATGGTGTTGTAAAACATCTAATGGTTGGTTTAGGGGCAGTAATACATGGAGTAGATTATTCTAAGAGCTATGCTCCAGAACCACCCTTATGCAAACCTCATAATGATCCTCTTCCAGGAATTAATGTACCGACAAAATCCGAGCTAACTGCTGCCAGATTTTTTTCTCCGATCCTTGGATCATTAACTGTTGTTATAGCGTTCGTCATTGGAAAAATTCTTTTTAACAGAATTGTAGGCATAAGTTTTGGATTACTATTACTTTTCAACAGTCTATGGTTTGCCTATAATCGGACCATAATGACAGAAGCGTACATTTATTTTTTCATGATGCTTTCATTTTTACTATTATTATATTCAGTTAGAGAAAAAGAAAAGATTGGATATCCATTACTGGTTTTGAGTGCAATCATTTTCGGGGTAGCTTTTGACACTAAAGCGATTGTTTTCATGTTCTTACCTCTCTTTTTGGGAATAATATTCTTGAGAGGTCTATTTAATGAAAAACTAAATAAGAAAAGCTTTCAAACGCCCAAATATCTATCAAAATCCATTATTTTAGCGGCAACTTATGTTGGAATATTTTTTGTTGCAATAATTGTAACATTACCTTTCTATTGGATTGGTCCATTTGAACAGATAATGTTTCAGAGAGAAAGTCTGGATGCATATACTACTGGCATGAGTCTTAATATGCCATGGGAAGCTAATAAAATTCATGTAAGATTCATGAGTACAATTACTGTTACTATTGCTCCAATTATTGATGTATACTATTATTTTAATACAAATGATATACCGGAATCTCTTAAATTCGCAAATAATTTTTCTAGTGTCCCATTAACAATACTTTTTGTGATAGGATTAATCTATACGATTAGTTCATTAAGAAGCAAGAGAATTACTGGATCTGAGTTATTAATTATTTTCTGGTTCATAAGCATCTTTGTATTAATGTCTACAATGAACAAGTCATATTCTCCAAGCAGATTTTATGTTATGATGTTTTTACCAATATTTTTAATTGCCGCATATGGTTATCATAGATTCTTTAGTATATTGAAAAACAAATACTTGGGAATTTTTTCTCTAGGATTAACAATTTCTGCGCATGCAATAACTACATTAATTTTTTGGGATAAAATATTCTTTCAACCATCAATAATTTGGTCAGATCCATTAATGATAAAATCACAGGTGGCAATTAGTCACCCAGAGGTTTTAATTTTGAGCGCAATATTTATAATATTTTTTGGTATATTTGGAATTAAGAAAATTAAAATAAAAACACGTGCTTAGTACATTAGAAATATAAAATTATGTGCTGACATTTTTTTCAACAACTTTCATGAATTTTTGAGCTATTATTTCCCAATTAAATTTCTCAATAATTAGATTTCTTGCTTCTTTTCCTAATTGTATGCTGATTTCTTTGTTGTTTAGTAGAAAGGAAATTTTTTCAATCCAAGCATTTACGTCGTTTTCATTAACCAATAACCCTGTTTTATTGTCATAGATCATCTCTGGAATACCTCCAACGTTTGATGCAATAATCGGTTTTTCCATCGACATGGCTTCCCTACATGAAAGAGGCGTCGTATCCATGCCTGTAGGTAATGCATAGATATCAATTTCTGTTAAAAATTCTCTGACTTTATCTGGATAGCCAATTGTACCAAGATAATGAAAATTTTTATGTTTTTTATATGCAGATAGGATCCTGTCTTTGTATTGGCCATCTCCTGCCCAATAGAAATGTACATGTGGTAATGACTCCATAACTTTGTCCAGTGTGAGCATTTCTTTTGTCTTACCCCACCAGTTTGCATCCTGAACCATTCCTACACATGGGTGTTCCAATTGCATGCCTTTTACAGGATACCATCTAGATGTATCTAATCCTTCAAGAAAATGATATGTTTTTGCATTTGGATGATGTTCCTTTATGACGCCATCCAGATAATCTGCAGTCATAAAAATTCCATCACATTTTTCAAAAATCTTTTCAGCTATTCTATGTCTTAAATTTATAACAGCACGCATTATTGGATCTTTATAGATGGTTTTTTTTGCCCATTCAATTTCAAGCCAATAGTGGCCACGCAAATAAACAAACAGAGGTATTCCGGATCTAATAGTTTCTAACGCAAAATGCGATTGTCTATCTACAAAAACTACATCTGGCTTGAATTCATCAATTAAGTTATGAAATTTTTTTTTTGAAAACCAGCTTTTTGGATTTTTATTTGGAAAACCTGAAATGTAATCAATTTCCTTCACTAATTTATAATCTACTCCAAATTTCTTCAATGCCTCACCAAATTCTTTCAGATGAAAATATTTCCCTATACTATTTTTTGCAGTTCCGCCGCCCGCTCCAGATGCAATTAAAACTTTCAATTGCTAAAAAAATATTTAGATTAGTTTTAAACCTAACTGATGGTTAATCCAGAAATAAATTTAGTAACTGAAAACATGTAGAAAAATTACCTGACAAGATATAAGAGAAAAGTTATTTGTAAGAAAACTATGAAGTTTTTGCATTTTGAATTATATTTAAAGAATTATTTCCCTCATTGAATAACAGATCAACAAATGCCAAGTTAGGAACGAATGGATCATATGTCTGTCCATATGTTGGATGTTGAAAATTTTGATATATTATTTCAATTTGATTTTTTGTGAAATCATCTTCTTTGAGATATGTTTTACCCATTTCTCCAGACAAGTAAATATCCGCTTGCAATGATTTACAGATTTCAAGTATTCTATCAGAACCTGTTTTTTGTATATTTAGCTCTGAAGAAAAAATTATTTTTTTATTTATTCCTAAAATATCCAAGAAGAATAATATAAAATCCAGATTGATATCAAACATAAATTCATGATTTTTTTCATATATGTTTTGTATTTGTCTCCAGTATTTTTCAAAATATTTTGATTTTTGATAGTTTATCTGTATTGCACTAGAGTGTTTTTTTCGCCAATTTTGCATATTATCAATTTTAACTTGGTTATACTTATCACCCAAATGTGATTTGATTGGTAATGTCAACCACATCCAACCAGTAGACGTTCTAATCTTGTTTCTATTATACCACCCATTTTTCGCATATTGTACATCATCCAGAATAACAAAAACATCACTTTCAAGGATTTTTTTAAATAAACCCATCCAAGGTAAGTACTGCGCTTGATGCATTGAGATTATTTTTGGCACACAGTAACATTTACTGTCTATAATTAATTAGTAACTAAAACGAATAAGTAAACGATGATTTTTATGGTTGTTAAAAAAAATACCAGTTAAAAGAATTATGAAGATATTATTAACAGGTGGAGGTGGTTTTATTGGTAGCTATTTAGCTAATCATTTATCGAATAACTATGAAGTTTTTTGTCTAGATCATGGTAGGCAGTATAGCATACTTAAAAAAAACATTAGAAAAAATGTCTGTTTTGTTAAAGGCGATATTAGAGATTCATCAATTCTAAATAGATTAATGAAAAATAATTTTGAATATGTAATTCATTTGGCAGGTGTTCTGGGAAATTCAGCATGTATGGAAGATCCTGTGAGTGCAGTACTAACTCATGTGTATGGAACACAGTTATTAATTCAAAAATCTATTGAATATAATGTAAAACGTTTTATTTTTTCATCCACTTATGCAACTTACTCTACTTTCAAGTCAAGAAAAAACCCCCTGAGTGAAGATATGGTGCTAGAACCTGATGATCTATATGGTGCATTAAAGACAATGGCCGAAAAACAAATCCAAGATAGCAAACTAGAGTACGCTATTCTTCGACTATCAAATATCTACGGATTTAATCCATTTCGCAGACAAAAAGGGAGTGCAATTGAAAATTTTATTGACGCGTCTGTGCGAAATTCAGATATTTTGATCTATGGGTCAGGAAAACAGAAAATCGATTATCTCAATATTAAAGATCTTGCAGAATGTTTTGAATTACTTTTAAACAATACAAGACTACATAATGAAATTTTTAATGTTGGTAGTGGACAACTTAATTCAATTGAGAAAATTGCTAGTACAGTAGCCAAATATGGAAAAGAACACGGTTCTTCCTCCAAAATAATCAAAATCCCAGCTCCTCAAGGTAAGATTTGGCCAGATAAGCTAATGTCGATAAGTAAAGTTAAGCTAAAACTCGGATGGAAGCCAAAAATATCAATTAATGAGGGGATAAGAGAAATGATGGAGAATAGATAGATGAAGATACCTAATGCAAAGCCTTTTTTTTCTGACGATGACATTGATGCCATCTTAGACGATATTAAGAGCAGCATGACATCAGGAATGCTTACTTGTGGACCAAATGTTGAGAAACTAGAAAACGAGTTTGCAAAATATATTGGAGTAAAGTATTCCATAGCAGTAAATTCCGGAACCGCAGCTCTTGAAATTGCTTTGCGATACTATAATCTTAATTACAGTGATGAAGTAATTGTTCCCACAAACAGTTTTGTGGCATCTGCAAATGCAGTAGTTTTTGCTGGAGGTAGGCCTGTATTAGCAGACATAAAAAAAGAAACTCTATGTATTGATCCCATTGATATTAAGAAAAAAATAACACCTAAAACAAAAGGAGTAATTATCGTTCACATAGCGGGATTAATTCCCCCTGAAATTTATGAAGTAAGAGAAATCTGTAGTAAGAATGGATTATTTTTAATTGAAGATGCAGCTCATGCTCACGGTTCCAGTATTGATAGTAAAAGAGCTGGAAGTTTAGGCAATGCAGGATGTTTTTCATTTTTCCCAACAAAACCTATGACAACTGGAGAAGGAGGAATGATTACTACGAATGATGAAAAACTAGCGGATTTTGCAAGGATTATTCGAAGTCATGGAAAGGAAGGTAACTTGCATACAAAAATCGGGCATAATTGGAGGATGAGTGAAATTAATGCAATTTTAGGAATTTATCAGCTTCACAGACTTGATGAGTTTGTCAGTAAAAGAAATCAAGTTGCAATTAGATATATGGATGAGCTTAGCCAAATCAAAAAAATTACACTTATTCCAGTTGCAACTAACATAAAACATAGTTATTGGAAGTATCCTATTTTGTTAAATTCCATGCAAGCTCCAAAATTAGAAAAGATTTTCCAAGAGAAATATAACATCACATTAGGTACAATATACTATCCACCAATTCATTTACAACCAATCTATAAAGAAAAGTTTGGATATTCAGTAGGTATGCTTCCTGTTTCTGAGAAGATTTTATTAAAAGAAACATGTCTTCCCATGTTTGTCGATATTACTGACGAAATGATCGATAACGTAATTAATTGTGTTAAAAAAGAATTGTGTTAAAATAATGAAAAATAAAATCAAAGTTGCATTTATCTATAAACACGATAATGTTTTCTTATCAGGAAAGCATTTTGATAATACGTACTATCATTTTTTCATTAATGCATTAAATCGTAATGACAGAATTGAAGTAACTAATTACCCCACTAATGAAAAATTTGACATCAATACTTTGAAAGATAAAACAGATGTAATTTTACTATGGTCAAATGCAGATTTTGGAATGCCACAAGAGATTATCGGTATTCAAGATTGCTATATCCCTGTGATTTCTCGTGGTTCAGACCCGGGTGATGCGAAAAAAGCTAAAAAGAATCATAAAAAATGGAAAATCGATTATTATTTCCATTTTTTACCAGAGGGTTTATTTTATGAATTATACCCATCAGATTTTAAATATAAAAAAATTATATATTGTTTAGAAGAATCGCTTTACCAAAATATAGCTCCATTTCAAAATAGAAAAAAGAATAAAATTCTAAATTCAGGAAATGTTGGAAATACAAAGCTTATTTCTCGAATAATTAATGACATAAGAAAACCAGAATGGAATACCTATCGCTGTAAAATTCTACGTACAAAATGTAATGCATTACCTTTTGTAGATTACACATCTACCTTACAACATGAATTTGTTAATGATAGATATCCGCAGTTGTTACAGAATTATCAAGCTGCTATTGCAGCAGATACTAAATGCCCAGTACAGAAATACTGGGAAATTCCTGCTGCAGGTTGTTTAACGTTCATGGAAGTAACCAAAAAAAACAGAGGAACGCATTTAGGATTTGAAGATGGAGAATCTGCAGTTTTTATTAATGAAAATAATTATGTTGAAAAATTTAAAGAATATCTTAGCGATGTGAATAATCCAAAATGGGAGAGAATTGCAAACAATGGAAGGAAATTTGCACTAGAAAATTTCAATAATGATAAAGCTGTTTTATCATTAATAGAAATTATGGAAGAATTGGTATGACTATATCCTACTCAAACCCAATCAGGGATAAGATGTTCATGATCTGAAAGCCATTCAAAATACTCTCTAATTCCGTCATCTAATTTGATTTCAGGTTGCCAGTCCAGATATTTCTTCATCAATGTCACATCGGCATAACCGCCTAGTGGATCACCCTTAGGATACGGTTTGTAAATTATTGGTACCTTACCAGCATGTTCAAAAACTTTTTCAACTATAGTATTAACTGTGACATGCTTACCTGTACCTACATTAAAGAATTTTCCATTCGTAGTAGGTTTTTCAATTGACAGCACAACTGATTGTGCAATGTCAGATGAATGTGTAAAATCACGAATTTGGTTTCCGTCTCCATATACTGTTATTGGTTTTTTTCGTTTTGCTAATGCACCAAAAATTGCAACAGCCCAGCTATGGCTGCCTTGTTTAGGAATTTGAGGTGAGCCATAAACACTAAAGAATCTTATCGATGTTGTAGGTAGATCATATAATTCATAGTATAAACGAGCTTGTTGTTCTCCCCAATATTTTGATAATGCATAATTAGAAATTGGAAAACATGGTTGATCTTCTCTGAAAACTTTGTCAACACCTTTTCCATAAACAGCTGCGGATGATGCAAAAACATATTTTTCAATTTTATTTTCTTTACATAATTCCAGAATGGTTTGTGTTGCAGCAACATTTGTTTCAAATTCTAGGCTCGGATTTCTTACACATGCACCAACATCTGCCAAAGCGGCAACGTGAACAACAACATCAGTTTTTTTGATCAGATCATTTACTAGTTTTTTATTTGTTATATCTCCTTTAACAAAATTTACGCCATCTAATTTTCCAACTCCATATTCATTCAGATAGTCAAACGGGTATGCAGATAGATTATCTAAAACTGTAACTTTGGCATGTTTTTCATATAGTTTTTTTACTATTCTACTTCCTACAGTTCCAGCTCCACCAGTTACAAGGATTTGTTTTCCTTTAATCATGATTTATGCTCCTAATCAAAACAAAAGCTTCTGCTAGGTCAACAGTAACAGAGCTTCCTCTGTACTGAGCTAGTTTATTTAAAGACTCTATTGACCGTGGATGATTTCCAGGTCTAACTTCATTCTTGTAGCAATCATATGCAGAAATTTTTTGCCGTAAATGTTTCTCAGATATTACATTATATTCTGTTGGATTAAAGCTGTCACTTAGTCTACCTGACCAATTTGTTGAAGAAGGTATTTCATAACAAAAAATTTTTTCGACCCCTCTCCAATTTTTATTTTTTTCAGTTCTCCAGTTTTTATTTTTTGCAATTCCTCTAATCTCGTGAGAAGGCCTACATGCTACCATAGTTGAATCAAAAACAAATCTATGATCTTGATGGGTATCACCATAAAAATGTGTGTAGACGATTTGGGGGTTTACTTTGGCAATTATTTCAGCTAATTTTGAATTAACTTTAAGTTTTGATTCTAGATCAAATTGTCCTGATTTACAATTTAACCAAAATAAATCATTCTTGTTAATACCAAAAACTTTGAGTGCTCGATATGCTTGTTCTCTTAAATTAGGTTGAATTGGTTTATGACCGACAGAAAACAGTACAATGTAGACATGGTCACCGTTTTCAATATGTTTTGCAATAGTTCCACCGGCTCCTATTGTCTCATCGTCTGGATGTGCACCAACAACTAAGACATTCATTGTTTGGCATTCTATTCGAGTAGTTTATAACGGTATCTTGACTTCGTCTAAAATTTTTTTATTGCATAATGCGTATCAAGATATAATTCAACAGACACATGTAAAAATAATTTATAGATTGATGATTACTTACGGATCATTTTTGCACCATATATTTTCGCAATTGTTTTAGCATTCTTTACTTTTTTTGCATACATATCATTCATTTGTTTTATAAGATTGAGAGTTTGGTTATGTATCAAATCAAGATTTGGAATTACACAGTGGCCACCAATATATCCAGGATACATTTTTGGTCGATTTCCAAGAAACTTATGGATTTCATCCGAAAACGACCACATTTCGTCATAGTTTACATTATGTTGTATTGCAATCATATTACTAATTTGTGCATAATTAACAAGCCAACCAAGATACGATGTATCACAAATTATTTTTGCTAACTCTAGTGTTTCCGGTTTAGACATTTGTTTTGTTTTGATATTACATTTCTTCATTTGTTTTTTGAATTCCAATTCTGCCTTTTTGCTATTTGATAGATTTTGATTAATTGCAAAAAATTTAGTGTATTTCTTGAGATCAGAGATCATTCTCTTATGTACGCCCCTAGTTGCGCTGTAAATTATTGGGATCGATGTTTTTTCTTGTATTTTTTTTGTTGTGTATGGGCTTATCGTGCTATGAATTACAACATATTTGGGTTGGAAATCATTAATTAGTGAAAGTACATTATCAATAAAGTTTTTAGAATATGGAATGCAAATATGGAGAAATTTTGTTTGTAATTTTTCATATTTCCCAAATTGATTTCTGTCCATCAGTTTTTGATTAATATCAAAGCCTACTGTTAGTGTAGATTTTGATAATATCCTATAGATTGGTAAACCAATTTCTCCAAGCCCAGCCACAATATCTTTTGTTTTCAACATATTTTGATTTTAAATTGGTAATTAATCAAGCTATACATAATCAAGAAATTGATTACTCTTCATTTCGTTGGTTACGAAAATTCTGTACCAAATTTCAAATGCCAGTAGACCTAGAAATTTATTTACGTATCTTACATCTAGATCATTTTTGTTTATGTATTTAGTGATCCAGTTTTGATTAATCCAACCATCTCTAACAATATTTGAATTTGTTAGATAATGATTGCATAAAGAGTTACCATATGATTTCCAGAGATTAATTGTATTTACGTTAAAACCAAGTTTTTCTTCTGTAACTAATGAATCAACACCAAGTTTGCGTAATAATTGACGGAGAAGTAATTTTCCAACGTCATTTTGTTGATCATATTTAAATTTGTTTGACAATGGAATTGCATAAGCAGTAATTTCTTGTGAGAGTAATGGTGCAATCGATATCATATTAAAATTATCATGTAATCTCGTGTTGATTAAACTAAAATTGTATAGTAATTTACCGTTATAATCCGCTAGGAGTACCTGATCCAGTCTAGACAAGTCATTATCAAAATGAGGTACAAGATATGCATGGATTTGATTCCATAAGAATTTAGTTTTTGGTCCGAATATCTTGTCTTGATCAGGGACACTATCTCTCTCATGACATTGGATGTATGCTTGAATTTTATTTTTTGTATTTGAATTTTCATTTGTTAATGAAAGAAATTTTTTATATCTAAAAGTATATCCGCCAAATACTTCATCACCTCCATCTCCAGAAGCAAGGTATTTTGATAGGGTTTGTGCTTTTTTTACAACATAATACCAATGCAAGTCCCAAAATGGAAGTTTCACAATGCTAATCGCTTTAGGTAATTCTCTTAGATAATTATCAACTTCAATTATGTGATGTTTAGCCTCAAAATGTTGTGCAATTTTAGCGGCTGATTCTGATTCATCTACACTATTTGCAAATTTGATCGATATTGCATTGATTTCAATATCTGGGAATGTTTTTCTCAAAAGTCCAAGAATGAGTGTAGAATCAACTCCGCCACTTAACGCAATACAAATTTTTTGTATGTCATTATTGATTTTAGTTCTTAGTGAACTCTGGATTATTTTTTCTATATCATTAATAGACGGTATTACGTGATTATCAACAAAATTATCACGATCGAACTTTGGCAAAAGTGGTTTTTGAGTAGGATCGTATCGTAGTGTGAGAATATTAGCGATGGTTAACGGATTTATCGTGCCTACGTTATTTTCCGCCACGACCAATTCCTCTAATAATCAATCCAGCTTTTCGTGCAGCACGAATATCAATTATTCCTCTTGTATCTATTACTATTAGTGATTTTGATTTAGAACCAAGGAATGTCGGATCAATGTGTTTGAATTCATCATGTGCAGTAATCAAAATTATAGCATCAATATTTGAAATTGCTTCAGACAGATCATTTTCTACATTTATGTTGAAGATAGATGTTGCTTTGAAATATGGATCGTATATTTTGATTTTTGTTCCAATTTCTTGTAGTTTTTTTATTACTGGTTCTGCAGGGGTTATTTGTACATCTTTTACATTAGGTTTGTAAGATACTCCAAGTATCAGTACAGTACTCTCATTCAATTTTTTGCCCACTGATTTTAATGACTCTGCAACTAGATCTAATACATGAGATGCCATTCCCTCGTTGATTTCTTGGCTTAGTGATACCATTCTCAATAGATTCTTTCCAAGTAATTTTGCGGAATGAAGTATTTGCACCGAATTTACAGGAAGGCATGGTCCACCAACACCTGGGCCAGGATAATGAACTTGAAAGTTGTACTTCATGTCTGCCGCTTCAAGTACTTTCATAATATCAATGTCAAGTTTTTCACAAAGTATGGCTAGCTCATTTACAAATGCAATGTTGATGTACCTAAAAACATTAGTCGTTAGCTTTGCTACATTTGCAGTCTTACAGTCTGGCATTTTGACAATTTCTACTGGAAAGACGTGTTTGTAGATCTCGATAATTATATTTGCATCTTTATCATCTAATGCTCCTGCTAACCTAGGCAAACTTTTAAAATCTTTAAGAATTTCGCCCGGATTTGCTGTTTCTGGGCATACTCCTAATCCAAAATCTTTTCCTGCGATTAATCTACCATCATTACCCTCTAAAAATTTTACAAAAGTATTTTCGATATAACCAGGCTCTACAGTACTTTCAACTATGACAAGTGTTCCCTTTGTCATGAGATTATGAAGTTGTTTTCCCACAGATTCTAGTGCGGAGTAGTTCGGATTTTTATTTTCATCCACTGGTGTAGGTAATGATAACAGAACTACATTTGCTTGTGGTATAGCTTCTTCAATTTTTGTTGTTACAGAAAATCTTTTGTTTTTAATTACATTATTGAAAATTTCTAAATATCCTGGTTCGTCTTTTAGTGGGAAATTTTGAGACTTTATCATGCTTACCAAGTTTTCATTAACATCTACTCCAGTTGTTGGCAGATTAGAGTTTGCAAATGAGAGTGCAGTCGGGAGTCCTATTCTTCCTATTCCTACAATGCAGATTTGTAATTGTCCAGACTTTAGTAAATTTTGGATTTTCGGTAAATCTTCGTATATTATGCCAGTTTTTTTATCAGTATTTTGCAAGTTAATGAATGAGCTACTATCTATAGAATTTATATAAATTTACATATAATAGTGGTTTTAAAATTTAAAAACGTAGTAATTAAGGAAAAATAATTTGAAATGCGTCATAACTGCTGCTGGAAAAGGTGTACGACTTCTTCCAATAACTAAAGAACTACCAAAAGAGATGATGCCGATTTTTACAAGAATGTATGGTAAAAATCGTGTGGTTATTCCTTTATTACAATATATTTTTGAACAGCTTTATGCAAACAACATAAGAGATTATTGTTTTGTTGTAGGAAGAGAAAAAAGATCCATAGAGGATCATTTTACTCCACATGATGCCTATCTGAAAGATCTTTCAGGGGATTATAAGATACTGATAACAAAATTCTATGAAAGGTTGCAAAATTCACATTTGGTTTGGATAAATCAAAATAGGCCTCAAGGATTTGGTGATGCCGTAAGACTAACTGAGGGATACATTAGAGGAGATGACTTCATAGTGCATGCTGGAGATGTTACAATATTAAGTAAAACAAAACATCCCGTTAGCAGACTAATAGAAACAGCAAAAAATAATCCAGAAGTTTCTGCAGTGATATTATGTAAAAAAGTCAAAGATGTAAAAAGATATGGAGTGCCTACACTAGAGAAAATTTCAAGAACTGATTATCTTGTTAAAGAAGTTGAAGAAAAACCAATCAAACCAAAATCAAAATTTGGCATACTTCCGATGTATTATTTTAAATCAGATATTTTTGACTGTCTAAAAAGGATCAAGCGCGGTAAGGGTGATGAATATCAGCTTACAGATGCCATACAAAGACTCATTGATGATGGAAAAAAAGTGATTGCGATCCCTATAGATGAAAGTGAAATAGAGATAGACGTAGGTACAGTTAATTCATACAAATATGCACAAGACATTTCCTATAAGAGAGCATAGTTTTTAACGATATATAAAATCGCTATACCATGAAGATAGGAATAATTGGATTAGGTTTTGTTGGTTTATCTTTTGCATCAGTATTAGGCTCAAAAGGATATTATACAGTTGGATATGATTCCGATGTTAGAAAACTATCAGTGATAAAAAAAGGGAACACACCATTTTATGAACCAGAATTAGAAGAAACTTTGAGAGTCGCTTTAAGAAAGGGACTAAGAATTTCAGACGAACTCTTTTCCATAGTAAATGAATGTAAATTAATTTTTATAACAATAGGTACGCCACAACGAAACGATGGATCAATTGATTTGTCAATGGTAAAATCATCAATTACTACGATTGGAACCCTGCTAAGAAGAACAAACAACAAACCCTTAATTATAATAAAAAGTACTGTTATTCCAGGTAGTACAAAAGACATTCTTTTACCAATATTAAAGAAAAAATCAGAGAAGGTACAAGGAAGAGATTTTGACATAATCACGAATCCCGAATTCTTAAGGGAGAGTCTGGCGATAACAGATACAATGAATCCTCATGTCATAGTACTAGGTGGAAATAAGAACAAATTCATGAATTTGATTCATAATTTTTATAAAAAATTACACAAAAATACACCGATTGTTATAACAAATAATCAAACTGCCGAAATTATCAAGTACACTAATAATTCATTTCTTGCTACAAAGATTAGTTTCATTAATCAAATTTCAAACATTTGCCAATTAATTCCAGGCGCCAATGTAGAAGACGTAGCAAAAACAATTGGTCTTGATCCTAGAATTGGCCCACTTTTTCTGAATGCTGGTCCTGGATATGGAGGATCTTGTCTACCAAAAGATGTTAAGGCGATAATCAATTTTTCTAATAAAATTGGAATAAAACCAGTTTTGTTGAATGCTGTCGAAACAGTTAACAACTATCAACTAGATCACGTTATATCCACAATCAAAAAAGCACTTGGTAGTATCAAACATAAAAATATCACCATACTAGGTCTTGCATTCAAGCCCGATACTGATGACATTAGAGATTCTGTATCAATAAAATTAATTGCAAAGTTACTCAATAGTGATGCAAACATAAAAGTTCATGATCCAAAAGCAATAGAAAACACAAGGAGTATTTTTGGCGACAGAATTACTTACACCGATTCTTTAGTAGAAGCCCTTAAAAATTCAGAATGCGCAGTCATCTTGACAAATTGGAAAATGTATCATAGTTTAAAGAATAAACATGTGAACAAAATGAAAAGGAGAATAATCGTTGATACAAGAAGAATGTTAAAAGAACACAATTTGAACATAACATACTATCCCATTGGAATTGGGTGATTCTAACACACATTGTCAATTTTTGATTCAGATGGAATAATATGAAATTCGTAATAACTGGAGGTGCCGGATTTATTGGAAGTCATTTAGCTATACAATTATTGTCTGAAAATCATCATGTAACCATCATTGACAATTTGAATACAGGTAAAATGAATAACTTATCTGCAATATCAGACAAGATTGAATTTGTTAATGGAGATATCAGAGACAGACAACTACTAAAAGACAGACTAGTAAATGTAGACGGAGTATTTCACCAAGCTGCTCTTGCATCTGTACAAGATTCATTTACTAAAAAAGATGAATACTATGAAGTAAATGTAAATGGGACAAAAAACATACTAGACATGGCAAAAGAATTTGGATTCAAAATTGTTTATGCAAGCTCTTCAAGTGTTTATGGAAATCCAACACGAATTCCCATACATGAAGATGACCAAAAAAACCCAATCAATCCCTATGCACAAACAAAATTAGATGATGAGAATTTGGCAATTACATACGCAAGTGATGGTGTCCGAGTAATAGGACTAAGATACTTTAATGTATTTGGTGAAAAACAGTCCCAAACATATGCCGGTGTTATCAAAAAATTTCTCAAAAAAGTATCTAGTGGAGAGGCACCAATCATAAATGGTGATGGCTCTCAAACAAGAGACTTTGTTTATGTTGGAGATGTCGTCCAAGCAAATATTTTAGCTATGAAAAGTAATGTTAATCACGAATTTTTTAACGTTGGGACCGGTACTACAATTTCGGTATTAGAGCTAGCAAACCTCATAATAGATGCATTTGGACTTTCCATAAAGCCAGTTCATGGGCCAGAGCTTCTTGGCGATGTCAAGATAACCAAGGCAGATATTTCACTTGCAAAGAGATTACTTGATTGGCAACCTAAAGTCGACATAAAAAAATGGTTAAGAGACGTAATTACTACAAGAACAAATCTTGACCTTATCACAGATTAGCAACTTGTTTTGGTATTTAGATTAGTATGGATAGACTGTTAATTGGCGGCTCAAGTTCAAAACTATTTCATTTACGAGAGTTTGCAGATACACTGAATGAATTTGGTATAGAATGTAAGGTTGTTTTCGATGCTGACGTTTATGATGGATTTCCAAGTAGAAAGATAAATCACTGGTTTCAATCAAAATCAAAATTTAATCAAATTATAAAAGAATTCAAGCCGGATGCAATCTTCATAGATAGACAAAGACACTTTGGACTTGCTTCGATAGATGCAAAATTGCCCTTGCTTGTACATCTGAGGGGTGATCACTGGAGTGAAATAGAAATGGCAAGAAAAACGTTGTACAAATCATTTCCAAAGAACTATGTGCTGAAAAAATGGGAACAGATTGCAGAAAAATGTTTTCAAAATTCTGCATTAATTTTGCCAATTTGTAATTATTTGGAAAAATTAGTAAAAGAAAGATATCCGTCAAAGAGTGTTTCCACATTATACCAAGGAATACAACCGACAAACTGGTACAAAACAGATGGTATGAACCTGAAACATCCATGCGTAGGTCTACTTCAAAGTGCAAATATTTGGGAAAAGACAAAGGAGATACTCACAATAGAGCCCGTATTGAAAAACATGCCCAATGTTACATTTTACTGGGTAGGTGATGGGCCTTACCGCGATTATGTATTGTCTGCACTAAAAAAATATGAAAATTTCAAATGGTTAGGTCATCTGCAATACCCAGACAAAGTACGAGACTACTTATCAGAAATAGACATCTACGCACTTATCAGTGGTATTGACATGTCACCACTAACGCTTCTTGAGGCACAATTGATGGAAAAGCCTGTAATAGCAACAGATGTTGGAGGCATTCCAGAATTGATGATAGACAATCAGACAGGGTTTCTGATTAAAAAAGGAGATTCTCAGAATTTGATGGAGAAAATTTTCTTGTTGCTAAATGATGAGTCAAAGCGTAGATCTATGGGATCCCTTGGAAGAAAATTTGTAGAGGATAACTTTAGTTGGAAAAAGATTGGAAGTAATTTTGTAAATATAATTAA
>Ga0194121_10002216_pt1 | contig 31226 bp, 38 predicted proteins | sample TA2MahCa50mmetaG_FD_148609 | JGI IMG/M metagenome (GOLD analysis project Ga0194121, IMG submission 148609) | Freshwater microbial communities from Lake Tanganyika, Tanzania - TA2015020 Mahale Deep Cast 50m | ecosystem: Environmental > Aquatic > Freshwater > Lake | place: Tanzania: Lake...
GCCGTACTAGCACTGACGGTGGCGCAAGCGTAAGCCGTACTAGAAAACGACGAAAGGCCGGGAGGTCTGGCCTGTCAGAACGCAAGCAGGAGAGTGAACCATGAACCATGCGAACGATTGGGTGCTGGCCGAAATGCTGGCGAACGACAACGGCAGCGAACAGGGCGACGACTTCGCCCCCGAAGCGGCCAGCGACGACCACAGCGACGGCTACACCGACTTCGACCCCGACGCCCCGCAAGACGGGTGCGACGACGACGACGAAGCGGCCCGGTGGCTCAGGTGGCTCAACCGCCAAGCGGCCTAAGTGACCACAACCGCCAGGGCATCGCCCGCCCTGGCCGCTTTGCTGGTCGCAAGCCGATGGCGTAAGCCGTACTAGAAACCAGCGAAAGGCCGGGAGGTCCGGCCTTGAGAGGTCGCCCTGGTAGGGAGTGAGTATGTGCAAGAACGACAAGGTTGCGGTGGTGGTGGCTGTCCTGACCGCCCTGACTACGGTGGGGCTGTCGATGGTGCTGAATAGCTGGGCGTTCACCGCAACGCTCAACGGCTGGTTCGGCCACACGGTTGGGGTGCTGCTGCCCCTGTGGGTGCTGGCCCTGACGTTCCAGGGCCATCGGTTCTGGAGCGATGCCGCAACCCGCAAACTGGCCATCGGGTGCTACGCCCTGGCCGGGTTCGCCCTGGTGGTGTCCCTGCCCCACTTGGCCAACGGCTACAAGCTGCTGGGCCTGGACGCCTGGGAGTGCTGGTCACTTGCGATAGTGACCGACCTGACCCAAGTGGCCTGCAAGCTGGGCATCATCAGCCTGGTGGACAAGGTGCACAATCCACAATCGGATGTGGCCACCACTAGCGAAGTGGCCAAGCCCAAGCGGGCCAAGCGGACTGCACCGAAGCTGACTGAGGTAGCGTAACACAACAGCGGGGGGGCATGGGCATAGTGGCCATGCCCTCTCACTATCCACAATCGGATGTGGCCACGCAGGTGTTGCAAAATTAAGAACTGCGAAATTGAGTTCAAAATCCTCCTGGAAAAAATCACGGTACAGCTTACGGCTATAGCCGCTGTCGTTCTTGTTCGAGTGCGTTTCAAAATTTCCGCCGCCCAACTTTTTTGACCCCAGGCATAGCCTCGAAAAAACTTTCAAGTACCTAAGTTCCAAAAATAGCGGGGGGGAATTTTTTGTAACTCTTTATAGGTTCAAGAGTTAACTACATGCGTTGGCTTATTAACCCAGGATTGCCAGCGAAATTGTTCACATTTACACTCGCCACAGCAGCAGCTACCGGCGTTTTCGATGCGGAATTGTTTTTTATCGGAGGTAGTGACTAGGCGGCTTCCATGTTCGGACTTTAGGTGTCCGCACTGACAAAGCTCATTGCTAGGTTCGGCGTCGTTCATAGACCGAGAATCAACTTGGGCCAACTTCTCGCTTCGGCGGAATTGATGTTACCATAGAATTGAGGTAAGTCAATAGAAAATAAAAAGAAAGCCAGGGAAGCGGCAACTTCCCTGGCCTGTTGGAGTTGCGAACAGGCGGGCATCAGGGCCGAGTTGGTACTGGACTTGACGGGGTGGTTGGAACAAGGTAGTAAGTCTGCCCATTGTGGCGAATCACCTGGTACTGTCCAGGTGCAATGGGGGCAATTGGTGCATTGCTGGTGATGGCGGGCGGCATCCATTCACCTTGGACCAGTCCCTCACAAGCAGCACAGTGGCCTGTGCTGACTTGGCGACTGCCGCAGGTGCTACAAGAGCCGCCACGGTGGAAGACCTGGACGCCGCAGCCACTTCCTCTGTGGAAGAAGCGACCGCCGCCTCTACATCCCCTTGCCTCTGCTGTGTCTGCCGTCAGGGCCAGACCAGCTACTCCCATGAGTAGGGCTGCGCAGAAATTCCTCATCTTGCGTACCTCCTGAAAGGGTGGAAAGAACGGTACTACTCCGCACCGTTCACAATGAAGGAACCAATGTTACCACCGATTCCTGGATTGTCAAGGTCAAACGTAAGTGCAAGGAATCTTAGTGATTCCAAGTGCTTTGGCGGCGGCGAGACGGCGGTGGCCGTCAAGGACCATGCCGTTGTGCATGATGATGGGTCGGAGGATGCCATTGGCGGCAATGTCCCTGGTGAGTGGGTCTTTCAATTCAAACAAAGCATGGGGTGGCTGTGCGGTGGCCTTGCTGACAACAAAAACTCCAGCAAAGCCAGACAGAATCGTTTGGAGAAACACTCGTCGTTTCATGGGGACCGTCCTCCGTGATGGGAACTCTACTTCCCGCACATCCTAGTTTAGCCACAGGCACTTGTCAAGCCCATCTATCGCAAAAAGTTATAACTTCTTGCGATAGAAAACTTTATACCACGGTCCCCAGGCGACTTGGTAGTCTTTCACCAAATTTCTTACCAGACAAAAATCGTCTGTAGAGTCGATGATTTGTTCATCTTTACACCAAGGGGTGCTAGTGTCTTTCCGTTGTACAACGATAAGAAAGGTGGTGGGGGAGTTGCCTCCCCCCACTCACTAGCAGTGACGTACCCCCCTGTACCGCCACTACTTTCCCCTTCCTGCTCATTTCGTGTCACCAAACGGGTACTTGATTTGGATTTTGGGTTCGACGTATTCCTTCCAGGCATACTTGGCGGCATAGGGACCGCCGTAGATGATGGCCAGCATCAGGACGAAGCCGAAGCAGAAAGATTTCATGTCTTGTGGGCCTCGTAGTAAGTGGTTGTCAATCCCTGGCGGGCTTCCCGGAAGGCAACTAGGGCTAGTGTTAATCCTTCCTCGCCGATTTCACTAACGATACCTGCCCGCATTTCCTTAATGGTCATTTCGCCTTCATGGAAGGCCGTATAGAACAGGAGGAAGGTTTCAAGGTTGTTGTCCACTATAGACCGTTATGTTATTCTTCTTCTGGTCTTGCCCTCGGGAGACGAGCCAGTCAAAGCGGTAGACCTTATGAGGGTATTTCAGGGAACGCTTGCTGCCATGCGGCCCGTCGTTGCCCACATGGATATACTTAACGACTTTGCGGAGAATGTCAAGCTCATCTACTCCGAAAACACTGCCATCTTTGTCCCCGTCAGCGTATTTCTGTGTCACCCAGCTACCGATAACAGCATGGGGCTTATAGTGATTGACGGCACTGTTGGCATCCATCTTGATAACGTCAGGCGGTGGCGTGATGGGTTCTTGCCCGCAGGCCCGGTAGTAAGCGGCCATTTCCGGGGTGGTCTGGATATAGGAGTCCGTCATAATGAGGTTCAGATGACGGCCAATGACGCCATTGCCGCTGGCAATTTCGATGGTGTTAAGGGAGCCAATCTCCGTGGCCAGGAAGTCCATGAGTTCCTGGGTGGGGATTTGGTAAACGCCCCTCTCCACACACCACTGCATTATCATGTTCCAGGGGAAAGCCTTAACTTCGGCGGCAGGGACGGTGCGCAGCAGTCCATTGGAACCGATGAGAAGCTTATCCAGAGGACTAACATCTGTCCTCTCCATGATGGTAACGCCTAGTGGCATGTTTAGTCCTTGGGCACTAGTTTGCCGTCTTCCCATATTGAGTCCCACTTAGCCGCAGCTTTGGTCCTGGCTGCTTGGACCATTTCCTGGTCGGGATAAGCCGCCAGGAGTTCGCCTGCTTTCACCCGTAGGGTGATGATGCCGTGGGCTTCGTTAACAATTTGTTGGCCGATGCCGTCGAACCAGCTATACATCTCGATGTCGGCTTCGACCTTGGCGATGAATTCGATGAGTTCTTGAGTCATCCGAAGCTCCTTCTAGCCTCTCCCTCACTAGGGTAGAGGCGACACCCCCAATCGGTCAGGTGTTCTTCGTTAAAGTTAAGCAGACGGTCAGGGTGGTTCTTATACCAGTTGACGACGGCTTCCTTAAAGGTGTTACCTTCCGCCTGGCCGACGAAGGAGGCCGGGGCGGGGGTTCCTTCCATGCCGGTGCAGAGGAAACCTTCCATCCAAATGTTATAGGTCATGGTTATCCATTCAGAGGATGTAAGGGCCACTGTCGAAACTCTTCCAGGTTATCTGGATAGGGCTTGCCGCATTGCTTGAGCCATAGCACTTCGGGCTTGACGCCTGTTAGTATTTCGACCAACTTGTCCAGATTACCGCCGTATTCTGGGTTATGGGAATAGACTTGCTTGCTGTTTATAAAGACAAAAGTGGCGTCATCGTCCTTTCCTTTGCCAATCATACTATGTCACTCATGGGTTTAGTTCCCGTTAGTACGGGTTGATGCCGCAAGGGAAGTCGGGCGTGGGCCGGGCGGCGGGGAGAGGCCCTTTCATCTTGTGGCAGTAGTAGCACATATCGGCGTCGAACATGGAGTTAACGCCGCCCCAGTACCATTTCCGCCAGGTATGTCCTTGACGGAAGAACCTTTTGACGGCACAGATGAACCGTCCGAGACGCCCTGGTCGGGGTATAGCGGTCTGAGGGTGTTTGTCCCAGGGATAGAATTCAGTCGGTGTAGTTACACTGTCGTTTGTAGTCATTGGCTTCTTGTTCCGTTGCTTCCCGAACAATCTTGGAGGGGTCGATGGCCCAGCTAGATTGCATATCGGGTTCGCCGGGTGGGTGGCAGATGGCCAAGCCGGTGCCGCCGATGCGGGAGAACTCACCGAATCCACCGGAGCTATCCAGGTAGATTCTGCCGGGTATTAAAGCGTTTGCGTCCATTAGAAGATTGTACCACGGAAAAGTGGTTTGTAAAGAATGTTCCATTAAAAAGTGGGGTAATATGAACTCGGACAATAAAGGCACGAAAAAAAGCTCAGGCACTAGTCCTGAGCTTTTTTTTTCGGCAGGCAGGTTATTCTTCCTTGCCGAAGGAGAAGACTTCCTGGAGACGTTCGCAGTCCCTATCACTGAGTTTGATTTTCTTATACTTCCTCTTGCCTGCCGCCATATAGATGACAGCCTTGTCCTCTTCAAACTCGATGAACGCAATCCAGTCGAGGTTGATAACCAGGTTCCCAGTCTGGAACCACTTGTTGGACAGTAGGGGGTCGCCCTTCTTCATGAACTGCACTCCTTGTAAAGGTTCTTGGCGTATCGGACATCACTAACTAGCTTGCTTGAGAAGCGGGGGTCTGTGGCGGGAACGGTGAAGGTTAAAGACTTAGCGATGGCGTCGGGAATCCACTTTGGTTCCGCCTGGCCTTCGGGCATTTCACATTCAGCCATAGCAAAGTAGACTGCATCATCATGGTCCAGAAAGAAATCAACGCACCACCCATCGGGCATCTTGTAGCGGGTCTTTTCCAGACGATTCATGGAAAGTTCCCACAAATCTTCAAAGTCCCGCCTGTCCAGTTTGTTTTCGATTTCGATGACTCGCCGACCGTTGTTGCATTTGAGTGTGTGCCAGTAAGTTGTCTTGCCATTGTCCACGCTTCTAACTCTTACCGTCGTACCTCTTGCGGCGATGAGGTATCCCTGTCGGATTGTCTGTTTTCCCAGGGCTATCTTGCGGATTGCTGGCTCACAGTCAAGCCGCAAAACGTACTTCCGTTCATTTTCGGTCGGCATCTCTTCCCCCTCCTTTTATCAAAGCAAGAACCAAATGTCAAGTTGTAAAGCTGCTCCTTCACGGAGTCTTCACAGTGCGGGCGGGTCTAACGGCTAGGTTTAGCCAGTCATCATCGCCCTCATGAATGTTATATTTGTCTTCCGCCTTAGCGTAGGCTTCGCTTTCAGTCTCCGCTTCGACGGAACCAATGTTTTCAGTGCCGCAGGCATGGCCTACGAGGTTTACATCCCATTTCATGTTAATTATTGTAGGGTGACTACTACATAACCTCATGAGAAAGTTTAGTGAATACCTAACGGAACAAGATGGACTGCCTGACGAAACACAATCCTTGCCTCTTGGTCAAACGGACCCTGGTGAGGAAAAGGAAGAACCTACGGAGTTCGACCTTACCTCAGTGCCGCAAGCGATGGGGTCTAGGGTTCCGCAAGGCATGTACAAGGTAAGACTAAAACAGCTTACTGGACTGGAACCACTAAAGCCTGGGCAAATTGGCATGAAGCGTTATATCTTGAATAGCGTAATGCGTTGGCTCCAGATTAACGATGTTTCGGACTTAACCAGGACAGAACGCAGCGTTGAGAGAAGCATTCGCAAAGACTGGTAAACCAGTTTAGTCAGGCCAGTTCTGTTTGCCCTTGGGTTCTTCGCCTTTCTTCACTCGAACTTTATCGGCTTTCTTCCTTAGTTCGTTGAAAGCCTTTTTCTCCTGCTTAGCCATATCGTGCCAACGCTGATAGTCTTTACGCTCCCCGAGCGCCGCTTCCATCCGGTTAGCGAGCGTCTGAGCTTCTTCGATTAGGCCACAGAGATGGCTAAAGTTGCGGGTCTTGAAGCACTTCCGCATTTCGTCCAGTACATCACATAAATAACGTGTAGGCATGCCCGCATTATACGGCACTAGATATTAAAAAACAAGGGCGCACTAAATTTCTTCAATCTTAGAAAAACTCGTCTATATAACCTACGGCAACATCGAAAAGGAGTGATATGTCTATTAAGTGGATAGAAGGATTTGGCACATACAACAGAAGTACGACCTTTATTGGCAGGAAGTGGAGCATTGCCAGTCTAGGCAGTTCGTTGTTCACTAACGGACGCACCCCAGGTAGCTCGGCCCTCAACTTCTTGGGAACTAACTTAACAACCACCACGTTTAGCAACAATGCCACCTGGACGGTCGGTTTTGCTTTCCAGTACCCGACTACATTTAGTGCTGCCGTACCTGTTACAATACTTCAAGTGTTCGATACTGCCTCCTTGCAGGTAGACTTGCGGTTCGACCCGACGACCACAGGTGTCTTCACTATCACGAACGGCACTACCACACTAGGCACAGGCACCACCGTCCTATCCACCGGCACCTGGTACTATGTTGAGATGCAAGTTACTTGCAATGCTGCCACAGGTTCGATTGGGCTACACATTAACCAGGCCACAGACATATCGGTTGGTAGTCTTAACACAGCAACCTCCGGTAACGCCTTTGCCAATAACTTCAACTTCGCCAGGGCTAACGCCACGGCTGGCGGTTACTTGATAACGGACCTTTACATCACTAACGGTTCCGCCCCGAACGCCACTTACCTTGGCGACATGAAGGTAGAAACCCTAAGCACCGCAGGCGTAGGTATTTACAACGCTTGGACCCCGAACCCATCTACCATCGCTAACTACCAGGGTGCAGCGGCTTTGGGTGATAACAGGACAGTAAGTACGGACACTGTTGGGGCGACGGATACTTACGTCTTCAATAGCCTGGGTGTACTGACGAGTGGCATCAAGGCTGTTCAGGAAGTTGTATGGGCGGCGAACAGTGACTCCAACACTCACTCCTTGAAGACCCACTTGGATTCTAGCGGCACTCAGTTTGACAGTTCGGCCCAGACGATTACTACGACTGGCTATCTGCCTTACATCTACATTCAAGAGACTGACCCGAATACATCGGCTGCTTGGACGGTAGCCGGAGTAAATGGATGCCAGTTCGGCCTTAACCTAGCATAAGGAACAATATGGCAAGTGCAGTAGTTGACGCAATCATTATTGAAGTCCTTGGCAGCAGTAGTGCTGCCAGGGTTGATGCTTTGTTCGTAGAAGTGCTAGGCGTAGAAAAGAGCGCCGTAGTAGATGCCTACAAGGTAGAAGTCCTCGGCGTATTCAAAGAATGCCGGGTGGACGACATCAAGGTAGAGGTACTAGGCGCTCAGGTTATTCCTTAAAAACTGAGCTTGTTGTAGAAGCTTGGCTTCTCTTTTATACTTTCTCTTCCGCTAGCCAAAGCCGTCAGTCCAGAACCAGGGTATGCAACAACTTCCTGGAGCGTTCCAGTCTGGCTATGGCAGAAGTACCCATCTCGGCGACTACCCGGTTGAACGATGGCAACTGGCGTATCACAGGCACAGATAGTAGCAGAATCCAAAGGCGGTCGGTAAGGAGAGCCATAAGGATTGTATGGAGAAGTAGCTTCCAGAGCAGCGGCCATATACTTCATCAGGTGGCAGCTAGAAGACAAGCCGACTGCGACTAGCGGGTTGAAGATGCAGATGTTTTGCACACAACCATGAGCAGCAGCCAGGAATCGCTTCAAGGATAGTGAAGGTTGGCACCCTGCGTCCATAAACCAGTTTTCGTCACCGACGAACACTTCACTGGCGTCCCCGTCACCGCAGATGACTAAGTTAAGCGGGTCAGTTCCCTGGTAGGCGTTCAAATCATTTACTATCATGTCTGTATCCGCAAAACGGAGGTCAGGAATAAACTTGTTAGCAGCCTGGAAAACGGCGTAGTTATTCTTCGTGGAGTAGGCGAAGTTGGCCGTATAGTTCGGCATGGGTAGTGCCACCATGCGACTGAACGGACCTACGTTGTTGGCGAAATGAGCGCCTACTGAGAAGAAGCGGGTATCGCTACCGCCCACAAATTTCGTTCGTATGCCATAAATGCCAGGTTCCATGAAGGACAACTGGACGATGTTGTTACGATAGCAGCCCTCGTAGTCATGTCCTGCAACGTATGGCACGGTATGTTTCGGTGGGGCGATTTGCACACTCTTAATCTCACCCGGATAACGCATGCCGAACAAGTCGCCCTGGTTAAGTTCAACAATAGCATAACTCTGGTCTGGTAGTTCTGCGTCATCTGGTTCCCAGGTTGTAGTGTCTTTACAGCCGGTGGGATTAGATGCGTCATCGTCGTTATAGACAAGGATGTTAGCCGACTTATAATAAGCGCACTCGGCATGACTGTACTGATTCTCATAGATGTCATGCAGTTTGAATTGTCCTCGGAAATTGTCCCATTGTGTGTTGAGCGGGAGCTTGAAAACAAAAGTCCAAGTTTCGGTGACTCGGTTGTTGCTTTCGGTTCTGGTGAAATCGACGGCGTTGCGTCCAGTGAGGCTCATTGTGTTAAAGAGCCAGTACCCTGCGTTGTCAACATAGTACGTCAGACGGGCAAGAATAACTTGGCCGACTTTGGAAGGATGGCACGGCACATGGTCATGTGGGATGTGCTTGTGGCCCCCGTCATTAACACGGACTGGCTTGTTGAACTCAACGGTTAGCTTTGCAGTAACCAGGTGGTGAGTTTTGGTTTTGGCTTCACTAATAACCACATTCAGGTCTGTGTTATAAATCGCCAGAAATTTACAATAACTTGACATGCTTTACCCCTTTGTTGCGTCTTTTCTTAACAACGCTATATATAACTTCGGACAGATTTGTCTCCGAGTTAAAATATATGCGAATACTCCTAATAGATGACCGAATCCCGGACCCCCACTTCGGGGCGGGATTTCCCAGAGCCTACAGGCTACTAATGTGCCTGTTGGAACTAGGACATGAAATTTATTTCATGCCTACTAAAAAAGACAACCTACAAGAAGTGAACGTGAAGCTTCTTAGGCAATACGGCATTGAGCCGGTTGCCGACTTGCAAAGACTGCACAACATTCACGTAGCTATTATTTCCCGACCTCACAACGTACACTACCAGATGCCAGCAGTAAAACAAAAGTTCCCCAGAGCCAAACTGGTTTACGACACCGAAGCTTTGTGGTTTCGCCGCTACGACTTACAGCTACAAATAACCGGACACCTGCCCAAGTGGGCCTATCGCTACGATGAGCTAGGATTAGCGGCTCAGATGGACTTGTGCTTCACCGTTAATGATGAAGAGAAAACAATTATGGAGGCTCACAACGCCAAGTGGGTTGTTAAGCTAGGACATGCCCTGGACCTTCATAAAGAAGGCCAACCTTTTTCTGACCGCAAGGACTTTCTAGTTGTTGGCGGCATTCTGGAAGAAGATTCGTCTAACGAAGACGGGCTGTGGTGGTATCTGGAGAATGCTTGGACTGCCGTTCATGAGAAAAGTCAAAAGTCACTAAACGTCACCGGGCTAGCGACATCGCCCCGACTGGCGTCTCATCCTTACCAAGGGGTGAACTTACTAGGTCACGTTAATGACTTGGTGCCGTTGTACGAATCCCACAGAGTCTTTGTGGCCGCTACTCGGTTTGCTACCGGCATTCCCTGGAAGGTGCATGAGGCAATGGCCTTCGGCATTCCTTGTGTCGTTTCCAGATTATTAGCGAACCAACTCCTTGCCAAGGAGGACGAAGAGTTGTTGGTCGCCGACACTCCAGAGGACTTCATTGCCAAGAGCTTGAAGCTCTATGAGGACGAGGACTTGTGGAGCCGCATTAGGGAAGGCGGTTTTGCTTTGGTGAAGAGAGACTGTGACGTAGGAGACTTCAAGCAGGTGCTGTCGGACTCTCTGAACAAACTAGTTGCCTAATGGCAGGGAAGAAGAAAGTCTCTAGCAGTGCCAGGTTATTTTTAGCCAGTTGCTCATAGCCTGGCCCATGCTGTTGTCCAAGAATGTAATCAACGGTAGCCTTGAAGCTGCCGGTATCAAAACTATTGCCATAGAACTTAGCACACTTCGTATTCAGGCGGTCGTTCTCTTTCAAGAACAAATCGACTTTGCGGGTGAACTCTATACTAACGAACGGCGTTCCAGCCATTATCGAGAAGATGTGGGCATGGAACCTCAGACAGATGTTCAAGTCCATCTGCGACAGGAACTCTATCATCGTCGGCGGGTCCAGTGCCTCATATATCTGAACCACCTTCTCCTTGTGTCGCATGAACGCTGCGATGTTGGCATTCATACGGCGGTCATCCCCATAACCCTTTGTAGCACAGGGGATTAGGAACACATCCCACTTGTTGTCAATCATCCAGTCTAGCTTCTTAGCCAGGTTTGTGATGAAGCTCCAGTGCCGGGGTGCGAACTCGTCGATAGGGCGGTCGATGGCTGGACTGATGTAGTCGGTTGCCAGGACGCCAACTTTTTTATTCTTAGTGCCAGAGAGGTATTCGGCTGCTTCTTTGGGCAGCTTGTTAATGAGTGGCCGTTTAATGGCGAAGGCTAGGTCGGGCATATAGTAGACGGGGCATTTTAGTTTCTCCTGGAGGGCGGGAAGGTCGGTCTTGTTACGAACCCAAACTCCTTTGAAGTCATGCTGTGCCAGGAGGTCGATTTCACTTTCGTAGGAGATGTCGATGCCTACAGCGTAGCGGGGCACGCCGGGCGGTAGCATCTTGAGGTAGAAGGGACTAACGACAGCGCCACCGCCGAGAACAACGGCATCGGGGAAGGGTTCTTTGGGGCCACCGTTGGGTGTAATGAGTCTTACTTCATGTCCTGCAAAGATTTGCGGCATGACCAAGGCGAAGGCTTCGTCACCGACGTTACCTTGATTGTACCAACCTATAACATCTATTTTCATAAATAATCTTGGAGAAAAGGCATTTGTTTACTATAACATAGTTATGCAAACTTCCAGATACTGTAGCGTCTGGACACGCTTTGCAACGTGAATCGTCATGGCGACGGCTTCCAGATAAGAAATCTTTACACAACTGCATCCTACCAAAAACAGTGGAATAGATGCAAGTGGCATTAGGCGAGCATCCAACAAGAAAGTTTGGTGGTTATGCGAATGTGGGCATGAATGGCAAGCAAATCCAAATTCCAGAACTAGTAGAGGGAGAGGATGCCCTGCTTGTTCTGGTAGAGTTGCCACACTAGAAAATAACCTTGTGGTTAAAAGGCCGGACTTAGTTGCAGAATGGCATCCAAAAAACAATCAGAAGCCAGAAGATTTTAGGTCGTCAAGTGGTAAAAAGGTCTGGTGGTTGTGTGGGCATGGACACGAATGGGAAGCAACAATTGACCATCGCAATCGAGGGCGTGGGTGTCCTTTTTGCAAAGGCAGAAAATGTTCACCAGAAAGAAATTTAGTAAAATGTTTTCCTAAAATTGCGGCTGAATGGCATTTGACTAAGAATGGTTTGCAACCAGACAAGGTAATGCCAGTCTCAGCAATGATAGCCTGGTGGATTTGCCCTTTCGGGCATGAATATCAATTAAAAGTTTCCAGAAGAACTAGTGGCAAGCTAGGTTGTCCACAATGTCAATTTCGAAGTCTAGCAGAATTCAGACCTGAAATAGCAGCACAATGGCATCCGTCGCTCAATGGTTCTTTATGCCCAAAAGATGTTTGGGTTGCATCGAAAGAAAAACATTATTGGCAGTGTCCGAAATTTCCCAGTCATTTCTGGAAGGCCACTGTCAGTAACAGGACTAGTGCAAATGCAGGATGTCCTATGTGTAGAGAGTCTAAAGGTGAAAAACAAGTTGAATCAATTCTTCGCAAGTTGATGATTAACTACAAGAAACAATTTAAGTTTGACAATTGCCGAAATAAAAGATTATTGCCATTTGACTTCGTAATTTTCCCAAGCGATAAACGTATGGCAGTTATTGAGTATCATGGAGTACAGCACTACCGCTCAATCCCATATTGGGGTGGGATAAAAAAACTCAAGCAAACTAAAAAACACGATGCGATTAAGGAAAATTATTGCAAAGAACAAAAAATTCCTTTTCTAGTAATTCCGTACACAGAAAAAGCGATTGGTGCAAAAGTTAACGAGTTCTTAATGTGTTTCTAGCCAAGGAGATTATCTCTCCAACCGTCTTACAGAGTCTAGTGTTAGGATACCAGATGCAGGAGATTTCGTCCAGGCCCCAGCGCCATTCCGGGTAGCCGGGGAGGAGGAGATAGGTTTCTTTGTTCATGGCACCTGCCAAATGTGCTACTGCGGTGTCTACGGAAACGACCAAATCGCAGCCATTTATGACCTTGGCGGTGTCCTCCAGGCTGTCAAGTGGCAACTCTAGGAGGTTCATTACGTTCTTTTTGTCGTCTAGCCTTTTCTCCTTTTGAAGTGACACTAGCTGGTTGGAATTTGTCGCTAGTGGTAGGAATTCTTGTAGCTGGTGGGAGCGAGCGGCGTCTTTGAAGAAGGTGGAGTTGCCCGCCCAGCAGATTCCGATGTTTCTTTTGCCACTTCTGAGGTCAGTTTTGCCCTCTACAGTGAGGTAAGGGGGTGGCGGGAAGGTGTTTAGCCCTGTGAGGAAGGGGATACTCATGAGGGGTAAACAGGTGTCATATTCGGGGATTGGGCTGTCACTTTCTTGGATAACTACCTGGTCAATAAATGGCTGCTTTTCGAGCAAAGTGCGTAAAACCGGGTATCTGGTAGTGAAGATTACATGCCCTCCGAGGGCCTTCAAATGGGGTATATACCGCAAAAAATGGACAATATCGCCTATTCCCTCCTCCCCCCACACTAGCACTTTCTGGCCACTTATATCCTGTTTTCCGTCCCATCTATGGGGTAAAACGCAGTGTTTTAGCTCAAACTGGGCCATCTCAGAGGCATCTTTTGAGCATTCATAGAAGGCAAAGCGGTTCTCGAAGACTTCCCATGCTTTTTGGTACTCCTTTTTGAACCAGTAGGCATGGAAAAGATAGATGTAAAGGCCATAATCCTCTGGGTGTAAATGGGCGTATTTGAGGTACAAATCTATGGCACGGTCAAAGTTCTTGAGTGCGTAGGCATAGAAATTGGCCCTGTCAAGTAGTTCTTCCGCTGTGGATTCTGGCAACGGCTCCTCCCCTTATAACATCAGTAACTTCTTGTGTCGAACCGCACTTTTCGAGGCGTGAAAGTAACTCCTGGCGGTTGAACGCACCGATGTATTCGGCCCCTTTGATGACCACACCAAACTTGATGTGTACGATGTCGGGGTCAAACCAGTCGTTCTCACTAAAGTAGAAAGTACCGTTAGAAATCAGGTGGTGGTCAATGTCCTTGTCGTATTTTCTCATCTTCTTATATCCAATCCTTCGGCTTGAAAATACCTAACAGCCCAGTATCTTCCAACAAGTCCACCGTGTTATAAACGAAATCACCGTCGTTGGCAACCTCAGAAAAGCCAACCTCACTAACAATGGTGATGCCGCTTAGCCTCTTGACGGGTTTGTATTCGAGAGACTTGATGCCGTCGAAGGCTGCGGTGTCACTGTTTTCTCTGTCAAGCACTGTCTGGAAATCTCCAGACCTGATGTAGAACTTAGGCATTTTTGTTCCTCCTAATGTTCTTCCCCAATATAGCAGGACAAGAATAAAAGTAAAGTGATTTGAACCGATTTTTGAATTTGGACTAACTCTTGCAGTTGTTGCACAATTTATAAATGAATTTTACAAAAAATGCATTTCAACCTTCACATCTACATGCATCTCGGGCACCTTAATATGGTTAACGAGATTATGTTTTTTAGCCTCTTTGGGCGTCAAATACCAGTCGGTATGACCCTTCTCATGAATGATGTCTAGGAAGTAGTTTTCATCTTTGCCACAGTTCTTAGCCATCAACTTGAAAATCAAATCATTAAGTCTATCAGCTTCTTCGGCATCTACTTTTAAGTCCTCCACCTTCCCGTACTGGAAGCTGGAAACTTCGTGAATCATAAGGGTGCCGTGGGGTGCCATGTAGCGGTAGCCTTCGGTTCCGAAAGTGAACAAGATGGAACCAGCACTCATAGCCTTAGACTCACATATCATGGCGACTGGCAGGCTGGAATTTTGGACTTCCGAAACCATCGACATGAGACTATAGACTTCACCGCCATAGGAGTCAATAATAACTGGTATAATATCCTGACCAGTTTCATGGGCCTTACCCATGTTTTCGGCGAACTTCTCTGCCGCCTCTTCGTTGAATTTGTTGACCCGAACAACGACGGGTGATTCAAGGAGGTCGGGAATTTTGACTTTAATACGGGGGTCTACGGTAGTGAATTTCTTCATACCATAGAAGAGTTATGATTCCCACAGTTCATAGAAGTTATCCGACATGGCTTTCTTTTCTTGCTCACGAATCATCTTGTCGTGAGCCTTTTTGAGTTCTTCAATGAGATTGGTTAGCTGATGTGACTCCAAGAAGGTGGAAGTACCACTAACAATAACCTTGCCATCAGTGTTTTGGATTTTTAACATGGTGTTATTTAGTGCGACAGTTGATTTTGGCGTTCATAGTAACTTCGTTTTCCATTAGGTATCGCAGATACAATCGGTAGACCCGGCTGTAAGCGATACCCCAATGCTTGCCATGAAAGTCTTTGTCTTTGCCCCAAGAAAGAGCATGAGCTATTTCATGAATGAGGACTTCGGCAGCGAAGTATTCAGGAAGCCTCTTTTCAATGTTTATGATGAATCGGTCGTTAACAAAAGTACAATCGCCATCATTAGCCTCGTTAATGACTATTCTGCGAATAGTCACAGGCCACTGAAATGGCAAGTTCTCTTTGAGGAACTTTACCAACTTGTAGTATTCCCGATAACATTGACGCATCCTGCCCCCTACAGTAATGGCTTAGTCTTCTTTCTTGTCCTTATCTTTGTCCTCTTTGTGTTCGGGTTTGTTCTTGTTTTTCTTGAAACGATTCTTGAAGTCGCTAGTTTCTAGCTCCCGCAAGCCCTGGTCGAACTCTTTGCCCTGGGGTGGGCGACCGAACAAATCATGCAGCTTCTTATTAACCACTCGACCACCGAAGGCGTCTTTCTCATAAGCCTTGTGGTTTAATTCGTGGTTATTGTAATTCGCAACAATCTCGTCGTCAATGCCGTTCATCTTGGCCCACTGCCTGATTAGGTTTGGGATAAGGCTCGTCTTCTTGTGGTCGTTCTTCATGTCGTAGAAGCCGTTGAAGAATCCGTCGTCGTCCTTGCCGTACTTCGAGGCCCAACCATTCATCTTGATTAGGTGCAGGATGTCATTGACTTCCGGTTTCGGATTGCCGTCTTCACCCTGCCAGCCAGCGCCAGCAATCTTGTCGCTAAACATCTTACTAATGTCGTCCGGGTTGTTGTTTCTCAGGATGTGGGCAATAACAAGTCGTGGGTCTTTGCTGTCAGGCAAGTCTTTCTTTGGGTCGTCCATCTTGAAGTCCATCCTTGGGAACAAGGTGGACAAGAGGCCCATGTCATGCATCATCTTGATATACTTACGGCTGTCTACGTCCGTGAGCTTGAGGCCCTTGAGGAATTCATCCTTCATACGCTCACGGCTAACATTAGGCATATCTGCCATGCTGGAGATGGCCTGCTTATACTCGTCAGGAACGGTGTTGTTAGAGTTCTGGCCGGAAGCAAATCGAATAAACCTCAACGCCCTAAGCTGTGCGTCTTCGTCGCCATCTAGTTTTTCCTTCGGGTCGCCAATGAATCGAACGTCTCCATCTCTAAGGTGGTGAGCGCCACCGAAGGGGTCAATCATCTTAGCATTAGGACCGTCCGCAGAAGTTAGCGGGATGTACATAGCATTGAAAGTGAAATCCCTACGGGTGGCATCATCGTCCAGGCTACCGAACTCTACTTTGTCGTTGTTCTTGCTACCCTTGCGGAGTGTTTCAATGTCGAACACTTCGCCGTTAATCTTAGCCTTGATGCCATACTCTTTGCCGCCTCGGTCTTGTTTGTCAACCCAGAAGACGTTGTTCTTAGTCCCGCCTTCGGGGAGCTTGCCGAACTTCTTGTTATCAACTGGCGCTCCCTTCTTAGCTTCGGGGCGGATTTCAGTGAAACCAGCGTTACGAAGGATAAGGCGTATTTCGTCCGGGGTGGCGTCAGTGGCCAGGTTATAGTTCTGTGCGGTCTTGCCACGGGCATGGTCACGAACCGTACCACCTGTGGCATATAGTGTCTTCTTCTTGAGCTTAGGGGTGGTTTCACCCTTAGTGCCGTCAAGAGTAGTGAGCTTGGTTCCCATGCCATCTGGACCTGGGAAAGGTATCTTCTGGGAGTCAAGGAAAGCCGCTACTAACTTGGACAGGTTAGGGTGGTGGCCTTCATCGCCAACAACGAAGGGCTTGATTTCACCATCGTCTGAAAGCTTAATTTCAGCCGGTAGTCCCTTCACCCCTTCGGATTGAGCCTTGCCGCCACTACTGCCGCTGTCGCTGCCGCCCTTGTCGGAGTCAGAGCCTTCCTTCAACATCAGATATTCAAAAAATGATTTTCGCATACTGTTCCTATTTATCTTCTACAGCTATGATTTCAACAGGCTCAATGTCACAAGAACCACAATTTCTACAACGGTAGGATTGTCCTGCACCATGTTGCCCAATCCTTAGTTGTAAGTTTTCTAGCCTGTTGTCGTCTTTTTCTCCATTAACGTGATGAACCGTTTCCCATTTCATCAATGCTCTATTCAAGTATTTAGCCATAACATAACGATGTTCTGCCACATACCCGGAACAATTTGCCATGCACGCAAATGGGTCGTTCTTATCTATCCTTTTCATCACATAACCGTCAGGAGTTAGACATTTCTTGGTGTTCCATTTTCTTCGTTCGTATCGTTTACCTTTCCTACGTGTTGGTTCTCCAAGCTTTTTTAGCCAACGATGAAGAGTACATATTGAAACGCCAAAATGTTCTTCCAAAACTCCAGTTGGTGTTCCGGCCCGCCACATTGATACCAACCTTTCTTTTTCTTCTTGGGTAGGTCGGCTGCATTTTAGTATTCCGTGTGCTTGAAGAATTTTCCTAACTGTCTTTTGAGAACACCGATGTTTTTCCGCTAAGAATTTAACAGTAGCTCCACCAGCGTTATCTAACACAATGGACTTCTCCATGTCGCTAGTTATCCAGCGACCTCTTACAACATTTGCATCCCTCAATACACGATGAACGGTGCCAAGCCCACAACCAATTTGCTTAGCAACCTGCTGAATTGTTAGGCCACTTTTGTAAAACGTGACAATTTGTGTGTTTTTTTCCATGCCACTATTATAGCAGCCGCAGTTACATTTTCCAACATGAAATTATATTTAGTGACTGGATAACTTCCAAGCAAAGAATGCACCGAGCGCCGCAAGTATTAGCTTGAAGACAAAATCTCCAGCAAGTTTCCACTTGTTTTCATGGGAGCCGGATTGCCACTCAATACCGGCCATTTTAACCTCCAAGGCATGTACAGCCTTCTTAACCTCTGCCATTTCGTCAGACTGTAGCGCATGAAGGTTTTTCTTTATCTCTGCCACTTCTTCTTTAATAGCCGTACCATTCTTATTCTCAAGGACAGCTATTCGGGTCGTCATAGCTTCTTGTTTATCCATAACTCTATCAATCCTGTCTTGCGACTCACCGAGTTGTTCGACCAAATTTTTTACTCTCTCGTCGATTCGTGATGTCAAGTCGAAGACTAACTTAATTGATTCAGTTACCTGCTGGTAAAATTGTTCGGCTTTATCCATCACGTCCTTTCTGATGAGTAGTTGCTATATATAGATACATGAGTAGCAAACAAGAAGTCCAAATAGAACAAGAGCCAGACCTTGAATCGGTTATTCCTTCCATGAATGTAAGTTTGCCTTCGCCGCCCGTGGATGGTGAGAAGCAAGCGTTAGTCAGTGAGGACATGCTCCTTGGTATCTATAGTGAAATACTCGGGAATCTTCGAGAAGACCGGGCAGAAATGGGTGGATATGTAACAAACCTGGCCGATATGGTTTTTAACGACAACGACGGCGACTTCCATTCCAAAGAAGCTTTGGTGAACTTGATAAAAACCAAGTCGGAAATTGGCGACAAAATGGCCAAGATTGCCGACCTTATGACCAGGGTTGTTCTAAAAGAGAGAGATACTTTCCCACGTTATTTGGCGGCTCATCAGAACAACACCATTAACATAGGTAATTCTGACAAGCGAGAGTTGCTCAAGCAGATTGACCGACTTCAACAGAAGAAAAAGAAAGAAGGATAATATGGGACATATCAATTTAGGCGACTGGTTACTTCGAGAAGTTGGCACTGGCACCGACGCAGGTGATGTTGCTGGCAGTCCTAGCGGCATGCCGCCAACCAATGCAGGCGCTCCTCAAGGTGCTGCACCCAACCCATCAAAAGACCCTAACATCGCCAATCAACAACAAGGCATGGGTGGCGACCCGAATAAGCTGCCCGATGTAGCCAACGACCCACAGTTGCCCGACATGCCCGACGACATGGGCGACAGCCAGGATTTTGAAACCTGGAAGAAAGAGTTCATGGACCTGTCCATCAAGGGCGACGTTGAGGAGATGAAAGCTTCCCTCCTCCAAGTAAGAAACAGAGACTTAGACCCTTACCAACGTAAGTTCGTTGAAGACAATCTGCAAATCGTCTTCTTGCGTGAGCATAGTAACATTGACAAGGCTTCCAAAGAAATCCGCAAGATGATTAAGGAAGACCTGGACCACAACAACCCGGCGACTTCTGTAGTCAACCACATCGGCTCAGTCCTGGAACAGCAGCCGCTCCTAAACGGTTGCTACATCAAACTTACCGGCTTGCGAGGCATGAAGGGTGACATCCATCGCCAGTTCATTGCGGGCCTCATCGGTGCAGTCCAGGTGGGCAGTGGTGCCACTAACGAAGACTTGATTTTCAATGAGAAGGACTACTCAATCCGCCTAAGCACCCGGTTTAACAGCCGTTTCGGTGACGTACACTTGGGCACCTGGAGTTTGAAAGAAGACGACCCGGAACGATACTTGAAACCACCAGAGTTGAAGCGACTGGATGACGGCTCTCCAGAAGAGAAAGACGTACTACGCCGCCGAGTCGTCATGGAATCCATTGCAGATGCCTTCAAGACTAGGGCATTCATCATTAACGTAGTGGGTACTGACGGCACTATTTACACCTTGGGATGGGACATTGCTACCTCTTTGAAGGCGGCTTACATCGAAGGTAAGTTAGTGGTTCGTACCAAGAACGATGATGCTGGAGAGGCGATGATTGACGATGACGGCGCTATTGTGCCGTTCTTGGACATGAAGATTATGTACCGCCAGAGTACGGGCGGGCAGGATGAGGACGGCAAGCCTGAGAAGCGGGATGTAGAGTTCATTACCCGCCGTTACGGGCAGTTGTTTTTGACGGCTCAGTTGCCGGTCTTGAAGGAGGCGTCAAGTTCTTTCCAGGGTATTGTCTTGAAGGAGACTCCTTGGACAGGCAACCCGACCGACTTGAAGACGTTGAGCAGATGCGTGCCTAGTCTGCCGGACATACTAATGAGGCAGTGCTAATGTGTGTAGAGTTTTGCTGCCTGTCATCAGGCAATGAGAAGTATGAGGAGGGGTGGGTTCTTGTCCTTAAAGGAGAACTCTCCCCTGCCTATAAGACTTATGGTGATTGGACTCATCCAAGGTTCTTTGATACTAAGGCTGAGGCATTAGCCGTAGCTGAGGGGATTAGAGAAGGGTGTGCGACATGCTTCTTTAGACCTTACGATGAGGCAGAGAAGACCAGGGAGCTTAGGGAGTTTTATGAAAACCTTTAACGAGTTTGTAGACCATAAGGAGCGTGAGAGCAAGAGGCACTTGCGCATTGTCGCTAAGCTCTTGGAGTCTCAGGGTTTCACCGTTAAGGACCACTTGAAGAGTGAGGAACCTTACGTCTTCATGGCATCACCAGAGAAGAATGTATCTTTTGATGGCATCAGGATTTACAAGATTGGTAGTCAGCTAGCCTACCGCATCCAAAAGGAAGAAAAGACTCACCCGTTCGGCAAGGCTTACCAGTTGAACATTGAAGATATGTTTGATGACCTTTTATCCGACCACCGGGAACCAGAGGCGGCAGGAAAAGAAGTCGTCAAGGCTGTTACGGAAGAAGTCAAGAAGTTCTTCACGAAGACAGCCGAGGCTGAGAAGGAACTGCGCAGCGGCGAGTTCGACCGACCTGACCCGCTTAACCGCATCATGGTTAAGACTACCGGAACGGATTACTCCGACACGGTATTTAGCAAGGGCAATTAGGGACTCCCCCAGTACGGCTTACGCCGCTAATTCTTGATACGTTGGTCGTATCTTTTTGCACTCCAGACCCACCCACATTTACAACAGAAGTAACCTGTTGTATAACAGAAAAGTTCTCTAGGGTACAAATCGCCCAAGAACTCATCAGTTACCAGGTCATTTTTGCGAGCGAGAAGTCTCTCCGCAGAAGCAAAGACATTCTTTTTATTGCCACAGCTTGGGCATTTTGGACTAAACAAATGTCCAAAAAACCCTGCTGTGGAATACATTGGCTTCATCGTCGGGTGTTTGCACTTCCAGCACTTTTTGCTTCGGCTGGGCATGAAAGTCAAGCTATCGCAACACTCGCAGGGAAAGCAAAAAGAAAACAAGTTGCATTTGGGGCACTGGAGAGGAGCTTTCTTCCAGTTGGTCTTTGTTTCCCAACTATGCCCGCAACTTGCACATTTCATCGTCCACGTCTTAGCCATAGTATACCTCCTTACAGGTAGTATTCTCTTGTTGTAAAGTCATTTCCAATAGCATTGTACTACGGTATTAGTGATTGTCAAGCATAACGCCTTTTTTCAATAGCCATTTTACGAATGCCTCGTTGTCGTAGGTTCCACCTTTCGACAGGTTGGTGTTTTTAGGTAACGGTTGGAGATTATCGAGAGAGTTGATAATTTTGAGGTCGAATACACCAAAACTTACGAAGGCACTTACAGGGAATACATGGTCTATGTCCCACTTCTTGCCAACGCAGCTAGCCCAATTAGGATGAGACATTAGATGGCATCGCAGTTCCTCTGTGGAATATCCTAATAAAGCTCTGGTTCTACCCGTCTTTTTCTGTCCAGTTTGTTGTAACGTGTTCCACAACAAAGTGCAACAACGTCGGTGAAATGCTTGTTTTTGTTTGAGAGCTTCACGGTCTGGGTTCCAATTGTAGTGGTTGTTTCCAGAGAAAGTTTTCTTCCAACAATCTCTACAACACTTGTGGTGTGATGCTCGTTTGAAGTTAGAAAAAGATACATGACCTATTTTGCCGCATTTACATCGAAACTCTAACTTTTGATTCTTATTTTTGTAACTTTTAGACAACAATTGGCATCCATGCTCATGGAAAAATTCTTGTATGTAGGCTACTGTATATTTTTCACAATCGGCACAGCTTGTGCATCTTCCGCATTTCTTGAAATTGTTAAAGCTAGTCTTGCCATAACAACCACATCTACATCTATAACACATAGGATGATTAGCGTTTTTGTATTCATGGTCGAGAAGCTGGCATCCTTGTTGCTCAAAATGACATCTTACAAATTCGTATGATAACTTCTTCATAAATATATCATAGTATATGTGGCGTGAATTTGCAAATGCAACTTAAAAGTTTTATCAAATAGCTATATAAAAGGATGCCGCAGCAACAATTTAATTTACCCCCTGAGATTCAGCAGTTATTTAAGGCTACTGATTTAGCAACTTCACAAGGCCCAATTGTTGGTAAGGGAAGCATCATAACTTTTGGGTATGTAGGTCAAACACACCGACGCATCCACGACCCTTACCCTTTAGTGCTTGTGTCGGATATTTTCACTACGCTTTGCGTTGGTATAAACCTACACTATTTAACATTGCCTTATGTAAAGGGCATTATTAAACAGTTCGCAAACAACCAGCAATTTTCCTACGAACTTATCAAGGGAGATGCGTATATAGTTTCAGCCTTTCGCAGTTACAAACGTAACGGCATCTCTCAACTCAAAATGCTCGATTCGAAATTTTTGCAGAACTTATTACGTGTTGTTAGAGCATTGAACCCTGGCGAAATTGAGGCCATGAGGTCGCAGATTAAAAATCTGATGTCGCAGCAGATACAACCTTCTGCAACACCGACACCGCCAGAAGAAGGAGAGCAGCCGGTACAAGGATAATAAATGGCAAAAGATGTACAGATAACAGATGGAGTTGGAAGAGTAATCATCGCTAACGCTGACCAACTGACAGTAGAACACCTAAAAAGCCTACTGCTAGCAGACGTTGGTGAGGTTAAGCCTACCCAGCAAATGGCTGAGGGTGAGGGCGGCGGGGGACTTACGCCTACTGCGGCAGCAACACCTGAGAAGCAGGCACAAATTGACGAACTTTTGAAACTTCTGAGCGACTTGCTGCATGCCGACCTTGGCACAGAGATGAAAAAGTTAGCCGACGCTGTTAAAGAAGCAACCGATGTTAACAAAGAAATCCTCAAGAAGAAAGAAGAGAAGCTAGCGGAAAAGAAGGCTGGCAAGGATGAGGACAAGCCAGAGGAACCAGCCACCGCTCCTAAAGACGAGAAAATGCCGCCAACCATGCTGGCTAGCACCGGCATGGAGCAAGTCGTTGCCGCTTTACAGAACCTCGGCGGGCTTTCCGAAGCTTGCTGTTCCCGTTTGATTGAAGCTATTAAGAGCTTGATGCCTGCCAATGTTGCTGAGGCAGCAACCAAAACAGAGGCCGCCTTGGCAGCGTCTTGCGTAACTTCTGCAATGGGTTTGGCAGTTGGGGCAAAGGGGAAAGCCGCCCCAGTAAACGAACCAGCACAAACAGGTGTGGCAGAAGCTAACAAGGCAGCTATCCAGCCTCAGATAGACATTACAAGTATCAAACCAGAAATTACAGGTATAGCAGAAGCTAAGGTAGACCTTGGCGGGAAGCCAGGGGCTGTAACTAGAGTCATTAAAGGTGCTTTCGATAAACATAAGAGCAAAAGCCTAACTATTAAGCCCACAATCACCATTAAGAGTATTGAGCCTATCTTCCAGCCTGTCAAGGAGGGAATGGTTAAAACTGACGAGCTAGGCAAGATGATAGAGGACAGTCTTGCTACTTCCGCCATCAGTGTAACAAAACTACCTGTTAATGTTCTGAGTTTGGATATAAACTTGAAGCAAACGGCAGAAAAGCCTAATGTGCCTCCAATTACGCTAAATGACATTACCGAACTGCCTATCAAAGTAGATAGCCTCAAGGTGGAATTTGCTCAAAAAGCCGTTACACCAACGGCTGTACCACCAGTTGAAACAGAAAACATACCTCGCCTTCCTGTAAAGGTAGACGGCATCAAACTAGTGTTTGACAAGAAAACCGAAACACCTTCTGCCGTTCCGCCGATTAAGATAGAAGAAGTCATTAACGAACTGCCAGTTACGGTAAAAAGTCTAAAAATAACTCTACCGAAAGTTGACAATAAAGACTTGCCTAAAATCGACATCAAACAAGAAATTGACGTGATGCCGGTTACGGTGAAAAGAATTGACGTTAAATTTGCCGAAAAACTCACCGACAAAGACATGCCAAAAATCGACATCAAAGAAGAAATTGATGAGATGCCGGTAACGGTAAAATCTTTGAAATTGGTAGGTGTTCCTGACGTTAGTGGCATACAAAAACAAATACAAGAGTTGTTATCTAAAGTAACAGTTCCAGAAACCAAACTGGTCAATAATGTAACTTTGTCCGAGAACACCAAGAGACAAATACAGACGGACTCAAGGGACAGTTCAATCTTGACGATGTAGAATTGTCATTGGGAACACCAAAAGCACCTGGCAAAATGGTTGCTACTGACACGCCAGAAGCAACACCAATTCCGGTAGCAATAAAAGAGCCAGACCTGAGTGGCCTCAAGCCAGGAACGCCGACCCCTATTGCTGGCACAACTCCTGCTGCCACTCCAACACCTGCGGTTGTAACAGAGGATTGCTGCAAAGAACTTCAAGACATAATCAAGCCTTGGGGACCGTCTTTTTCCACAATGGCGGCACAACTTACAAGTTTTGTAACTGCCGCAACGGCTCATAACGCTGCCGTTGTGATAGAGCTTGGTGCTATAAAAAGTGCTATAAGTACCCTGCCAACAGCAATAGGTGCGGCTATTGTTATGCCTGCGGCATCGGCTACAACTATTGACTTGACTCCTGTTATAACAGAGCTTGGCACTGTAAGAAGTGCAGTTTATGGAGTAGGAGTTGTACTTATCAAGGTTGGACAAAACCTTTTCACGGTACTACGAAACATCGAGGCAGCTATTGCCAATATATCTCCAGCAACAACAACACCTACTGACTTGACTGCAATCAATGGGTTGGTAGCGACATTGACAGACCATATGAATGCTACCGTAACAACCATGAAAGGAAAAAAGCCTAAGCCAGGGAAGACAGAGCCAAAAGGTGGTGGATGTTTGCCAGTTTGTGACTGGAAACTTTACAAGCTAATATCTAAAGGCAAAAAACTAGATTGCCCTCGACGGTCTACGACGAGCCCATCTCCTACCCAGGGGGAGGAAGAAGACACCAGTTTATGGGGCAAAATAAAGGGCCTTCTAGGTTTCGGAAAAGACAAAGAAACAGATAGTCCTTGGGACGAATGGCTAGACGATAGAAAGGCGTTTCCAAAGACTCTTTCTGGATGGGAGAGAAGACTTGGACAGGTTGCGAACCACTTTGATTCTTTGTCGAAAACTGTAGCTGGCATTTCCATGAGTGAACACCTAAACATAGGAAATGTTCTTGGTCAGGTTTTTGAATACAACCGAAATCTTCGTTCTTCCTTGTTCATCACTCAAGGCATTGGCGGCGAGAACAAAGACCTACAGGACTCTTGGAGTCTGCTAAATCAGCAAGAGTCTATAGTAGCACAAACTGGCCAAAGCATCACTGAGAACATGAAGGCCCAGCAGCGACTAATGGGCCGTGGCATCAAAGACCATCGCTCAGTAATGAGAATCATGAAGACATCTACTAGCTTCGCAACCATGATGGATGTGAAGGCAGAAGATGCTGCCGACTTGTTTGGCACCTGGGCTGTTCAGCTAGGCATGAGTGCCACCCAAATCCAGGGCATGTCCCGAGGCATGCAGGCCATCGCACGCCAGACGGGTCTTAGTGGCCAGCACATCATGGAAGCCGCCAAGAGTAGCGAAGGCTTACTCAAGGCACTCCGTCAAAGTGGCAATCTAACAGGCGATGCGGCCAAGAACGTTATCGGCATGATGGCGTCCTTCAAGAAGGCTGGCGTCGAAGAAATGGGTCAGGCCATCATAGGTGCCATGTCTGGGCCTCAAGGTTTCTTGAAGGCCGCACCTGGTATTCAGGCTATGTTGGCTCAGGCTGCTGCCGCTATGGGTAAGAGCATTGCCGATTTGCCGGACATCCTCAAAGACAAGGGGATGATGAGGCAATTCGGTGCCAACTTCAAGAACCAGATTAAGCAAATTTTTGGCACATTAGACTTCAAGAATATGTCGGCCTCACAAAGATTCCAGGCCAATATAACCGCAGAAGCTATGGGTCTAGGTGGCATCGGTGACATCGAGCGTGCCCTGGGCGCTATGGACGAAGCCAGCATGACCTTCACCGACAGACTACGAGACAGCGGACGCAAGATTGCCGAACTGGAAGCAAAGAGAATCCAGCAGGGCGGCGTCCTCAGCGTAGCACAGAGAGGCGAGCTAAAGGCACTGCAAGACCAACAGAAAGCCCTTAGAAGCGGTCGTCTGCAAGACTTCGCCGCCGAACTAAGAAACCTGACCGACCAGGGCATGAGCTTTGGCGATGCCGTTAATCGTATGACCGCAAGCATGACTGCACAGGATAGGGCAGACATGGCGGCGCTAGGCGTAGCAGGACCGGGAGAGGCCATGACTGCTATGGTTGGCGACATGCGTGACCAACTAGAAAAATCAAAGAAAACTTTTGCTTCAATGGGTATGGGCAAAGAGTTTGATGAACTCAAGGCTAAGCTAGACCCGGAAGACATCCAGAGAAGACTACGAGAGGCTGTAACACAGGAGGACAAAGACAAGGTATTTGACGACCTAGAGAATGCTCAGAACACCCTGGCAATGGCTCAGAAAGCCGCTACCGACCCAACCTTCGCATTCCAGATGCGTTTGAAGATGCTTCATGAGAAGTTGGCGAAGTTCATCAGTGAGGTTGTTGACAAACTGTTGGATTACGGACAGAGATTCGTTGCCTGGCTTGAGAGCATGGGTCCAATCGGCAAATTCTTTGCCGATAATATCTTGACTGCCGTTATAGCCATCATTGCCCTAACATCAGCCATTAACATTGCCTTGGTTACCTTCAACACCCTAAGAAGCGTTATAGGTCTACTAGGCGGTGCCTTCTCAGTCCCAATACGTGCAGGAAGTAAACTAGGCGAATTCTTTAAGTCGCTAACTGGAAAAAAAACCCCTAATACCCCAACACCTCCAATACCAAAACATACTCCAAATTCACCACCACCTCTTCCTAACCACAAAAATCTTCCTAACAATCCTTGCCCACCGGCAGGCCCACCAGTTACTTGCCCAGGAACTGACACCGAAGTCGGCAAGTTCGACTTCAAGGGCATGGTCGGCGGCGCTGGCCAGATGATTAAGGCTGCTGTTGGTATGGGTCTAGTAGTCTTGGGCGTAACTGCCCTAGCGGTTGCCATCCTCAAGCTGTCTTCCGTCATCCTGAAATACTCAGGCATGGACGAGAAACAGATGCTCAAGACCGGAGCAACGGTTGCAGCGTTGATAGTTGGCACCGGCTTAATCGCTGAGGCAGTCAACCAGACCAAATACGCCTTCGAGAGACTAAATGTAAGCACCAAGATGGTAGGCAAGATGATGATGGGTGCCGCAGCCCTCCTGTTGATAACAACAGGTATAGTGGCTTTGGCGACCGCCATCTTGTGGATTTCCAAGAAGATTATTGGCCTCATTGGAGGTCCAGAAGAAGCTGCACAGACAGCAAAGGCTGTGTTGTCAGTCCTCTGGTCAGCCGCTCAAATAGGTCTGGCCGTTGCCGCCTCTGCTGCGGTACTCACCGGACTTGGTGCCTTGGTTGCAACCAAGTATCTTGTGCCGCTAATGCTACTCGGTGCCGCAGCCCTACTCATCCTGACACCTGCCGTTATAGGACTGGCTTACGCTGTCATCAAGCTGTCTGATGCAGCTATGAATGCTATTGGGCCTATTGACACCACAGTAGCTGGGAAAGTTGCCAACCTGCTGCTAGAGGCAGGCAAGATTGGCGCAATGATACTTGCCGGTGCTGCGGCCATCACAGGCTTGGGTGCCCTTATATGGTTTGTGCCAACGGTTGTGCCAATGATGATATTGGGCGCTGCCGCAATGTACCTGTTAACGCCTGGTGTGATACAACTGGCCAAGGCGGTCATTGACCTGGCAACCGAGGCCATAAAAGAAGTTGGCAACATCGGTCCCGCCGAAGAAGCGGCGGCTGGCAAGATAGCTGAACTACTCCTCACCGCTGGCAAAATTGGCGGCTTGATAACTCTAGGTGCTGCGGGTATCGCAGGACTAGGTGCCATTATATGGTTTGCCCCGGTCGTTGTCCCAATGATGATATTGGGTGCCGCCGCCCTGTACATACTAACGCCTGGCATTATCAGACTGGCCAAAGCGGTCGTAGACCTGGCAACGAATGCCACCAAGAACATTCAGATTGGTGCGGCACAAGAAGAGGCCGCAAAGAAAGTAGCTGACCTGCTCCTAGTCGCTGGCAAGATTGGCGGCATGATAGCATTAGCCGCTGGTGCCTTGGCCGGTCTAGGTGCCATTATATACTTTGCTCCAATAGCCATTCCTCTGATGATGGCAGGAGCGTTAGCACTGCTAGCATTAACTCCAGCCATCATCAGACTGGCTGGGGCGATTCTTAACCTGACCGATGCGGCACTTGCCAAGATTGGCCCGCTCGACGCAGCAAGAAAAGAAATGCCTCAAAAGGTTGCCGAACTGATAGAGGTAGCAGGCACAATAGCTTTGGACATAACCAAGGCTGGTGCTGGCCTGTCTGCAATGTCTCTCCTCATCCCATTGATTCCATTCATGTGGCTAGGAGCAGAGACACTAAAGGCTATCACCCCTGCCATCATCGAACTGGCCGGGACACTAATCACCTTGGCCCAAAACGCCCTGGCTAACGTAGCCGGAATCGACCAGGCTGAACAGACTGTTCAGGTCATGAGAAAACTTGGCGTACTAATGAACGCCATGAACGATGTCCTTCTGGACACAGCTAGCAACCTTGGCAAGCTAGCCGGTGAAGGTTTGGTAGGAATGGTTTCCAGTTTCCTAAGTGGCAATCCTATTGAGAACATCAAGAAAGTTGCTCAGCAAATACCAGACTTGATTCAGGCCCTGAAAGATATGGCGGTCGCCGTCAATGAAAAGCTGGCCGATGTAGGCGATTTGACAGCACTAGAAGGCAACCTCAGAAGACTTAGTGGAATAGTCGTTATTATCAGCGGCAGTCTCTTGGATGCTGCGGATAAAATGGGCCGACTTGTTAGCGGCGGTATTGTTGGTGCCCTATCGAGCCTGTTCAGTGGCGACCCAATTACGAACATCAAAGACGCAACCCGCAGAATCCCAGGACTCGTAGAAGCACTAGTTGAGATGGCACGGGCCGTCAACGGCAAGGTTGCTAACGTCAACGAACTACAATCTTGCAGTGCTAACATGACGGCCCTGGGTAACATTGCAACCGTTGTTGCGGACCAGTTGATAACCTCGGCAGACAAAATCAGCAGACTTACAGGTGGAGGCGGCACTAGTGGCGGCATCCGTGGTGTATTGACCAGACTTTGGAGTGGCGACCCTGTTACCAACATCAACGAGGCTAGCCAGAAAATACCAGGACTTGTAGAAGCCTTGATGAACATGGCAAGACAGGTCAAGAACAAAATCACCGATGTAAGCGCACTTCAATCTTGCAGTGACGCCATGACACTCCTTGGCAATGTGTCCTCTGTTATTGGGGACCAACTGCTGGTTGCGGCAGACAAGATTAGCAGGCTCACCGGAAGTGGTGGTGGCAGCGGCGGCATCCGTGGCGTATTGACCAGACTTTGGAGTGGCGACCCTGTTTCGAGCATCACCGAGGCAAGTGTAAGGATACCACTACTTGTAGAAGCCTTGATGAACATGGCAAGACAGGTCAAGGACAAAATCACCGATGTAAGCGCACTTCAATCTTGCAGTGACGGCATGACCGCACTTGGCAACATTGCTGCGGTTATAGCAGACCAGTTACTAGAAGCCGCCGACAAACTAAGTAAGTTGACCGGCACCACTACAGGCGGCGGCATCATGGGCATGTTAAGTAAGTTGTTTACCGGCGACCCGGTAACAACCATCAATCAAGCAAGCCAGAGAGTGCCAGAACTAGTTGATGCCTTAATGGAAATGGCAAGACAGGTCAAGGACAAGGTTGCGAATGTAAACGACCTTACTGCATGCAGCGACAACATGACCGTTCTCGGCAACATCTCTTCTGTTGTGGCAGACCAACTAATGACCGCCGCAGACAAGATGAGCAACCTGACCGGCACTACTACTGGCGGTGGCATCTCTGGCATGTTGAGCAGACTGTTTAGCGGCGACCCAGTGAAGAGTATCAATGAAGCCTCTGAAAAAGTGCCAGACCTAGTAGAAGCCCTAATGGAGATGGCCAGAAAAGTTAGTCGCAGTGTAACGAACGTAGCCGCCCTAAGAGATTGCAGCACAAACATGACTGCTCTTGGCAACATTTGTCAGGTTATAGCCGACCAGCTATTGGCGGCAGCAGACAAAATTAGCAGTCTTGTCGGGAGGGGAATTAGCGGTGTATTGGCTAGCATATTCAGTGGCGACCCAATCACCAACCTGAACGATGCTGCCAACAGAATTCCAAGCCTTGTTCGGGCTTTGTCTAGCATGGCTAACTCGGTCGGAGCTTCCGTTGCCACAGTAGGCATTGGTATGTTGATAGCAACAGCCGACAAGCTCAACGCTCTGTCGAACTTCATTGATACGCTGTCAGCAGCATTAACCAACATCGGTCAGAAAGTAACTGCTTTGACCGCCAGCCCAGGCTTCCTATTCCCGTGGCCAAGTCTGGCCGAGAGAATCCAAACAGGCTCGCCAGAGATAAGCTTAGCCATAGCAGCCATTGCCACTATGGTCCTAGAAATCAAAACGACGATGGAACAGCCTGGCCTGGCAGCAATGCCAGCGGTTACAACCCAGCTAACGACTCTAGGCGCTTTAGTTAACGCTTTATCAGCCACGATGCTCACGGCGGGACTCAGCATAGAAGCCCTCACCACAAGTAGAGGGTGGACGATATGGGGTCCAAGCTTGACCGACAGAATAATCTCTGGTCGTGTAGCAATCGAAGCTGCTCTTGATGCTTTGATTCTAATGGCTGGCAACATCAGGACAAAGCTTGAGGACGCTGCCTTCGGCAACTTGCAGCCGACAATTACTAAGTTGGAACAACTTGGCGGTCTGGTGGATTCTTTGTCAGCCGTTCTGACGACTGCGGGATTGAAGATTGAGGCAATGACCACAAGCAGAGGCTGGTTCCTGTGGAGCCGTAGCAGCATCGCACAGACCATAACCGATGGTTCGCCGA
>Ga0194121_10002217_pt1 | contig 31218 bp, 28 predicted proteins | sample TA2MahCa50mmetaG_FD_148609 | JGI IMG/M metagenome (GOLD analysis project Ga0194121, IMG submission 148609) | Freshwater microbial communities from Lake Tanganyika, Tanzania - TA2015020 Mahale Deep Cast 50m | ecosystem: Environmental > Aquatic > Freshwater > Lake | place: Tanzania: Lake...
CCGGCTTGGTGGGCAGGGAGGCGTTATGCTTGCTGAAGTACCGTACCTCGGCCAGGTCGTACTTCTCCTTGAGCAGCTCTCCCAGTTCATGGAGCACTTTGTCGGAGTTGGCCTTGGAGTTCTCCAGCAAACCCAGACGCCTGCCGCTCAAGCTGCCCACACGCGGGTTCAGGTGGAACTCGCCAGGGGCCAGGTCGGTGCCCCGAGGATTGACCAGGCGCATGCCGCGGACGGTGACGGTTTCGGCCATAGGTGCCTCCTTTATTTGGCTGTGTAGTATTAATGACATATGGTGGACTGATTCATATGGGCATACGCTAGCTCCATGCCACACTCCTTCGAGTTATGATTTGATTGTCTTTGGTATTAAGCATGGAGTCGAATCCCGAATTTGAGTAAATGAGAGCCTTAATATCATTAGGACCGAACAAGCAGATGACACGGCTATTGGCATAATCCTCGACTTGAGTCTTGGCCCCCTCGGTGAATCCAGACATGGAGAATATGATACCTTGCACCGTACTGCGGTTACTGAGCTTACCATGTAGTTCCCGAACAACAGACGCTTCAACTGGATCTTTTTCCCACTTGCACTCTACTAAGAAATAATCTCTCTCATGCGCCAAAATTACATCAATTTCTTCATTGGACGTCCTGACGCCCTCTTGCTGATGCCAGCCCTGGTACTCTATGACATGGGCAAGCAGCTTCTGCAATGCACGCCCACGAGGTTGCGGGTTTAATGTAGAGATTCTCTCGAACTCTTGAGCAAATTCTCGCCGTTTTCTCAAATCTGTTACGGCCTCTAAGCCCAGAGATGTAATTTTAAAAAGTCCTCCTCCTACATGGTCAACATACCCTAGTTTATCTAAAATCAATAAATTATCCGCGAGGTCCTGTGTTGTAAAGCCTGTTTTCTGCGCAAGCATTTCTATGTGTAAGCCGACTCTTGAAAAACTCTCTTCATAATCTGTGGCTATCACATCAAGGGCTGCCGTGCGAAGCCTACTATTCTTCTGAATTATGTCCGACTGAACAAGTTTACGATCTTCCACATAAATAACGCCATGTGCATCAATGACAAAGTTTCCTCCCATTGTCCATGGCCGAATGAGGCCTCTATTAGTCAAAGAGTCGGCAATTTTCCAGCATGCGTCTTTATTCCAACCTTGATTTTCACATATTGTGTTCAAGTTAGCCGACTGCTTATCAGAAAAATAAGCTATATATAACTCTTGAAGGATTATAGATTCAAAGTTATCTTCATTCATTTTTTACAAATCCTTACACGTGGGGGAAATGGGGGTTCCAGCAAACCTCCCATAGAAAACCGTCGGGGTCGGCAAAGTAGCCGGAGTAGCCGCCCCAGTCGGCCTGCTGGCCCGGCTTGACGATGCGCCCGCCGCCTGCCTTGACCTCGGCCAGCAGTTGGTCTACCTCCGCTGCGGAGCGCACGTTGTGGGCCAGGGTGAACCCTGGGAAGCCAGAACCCGCCGCGGGCACGCCAGCGTCCGCCGCCAGCTCATGGCGGGGGAACAGGGCCAGCCAGGTCCTGCCCAGCTCAAAGAAGCTGATGCTGGGTGGTGAGGGCATCTGGGGCAGCTTTAACACGTCAGCGTAGAAGCGGGTGGCCCGCTGAAGGTCTGACACGCCCAGGGTGACGAAGCTGAGTCGGGGTTCCATGAAGAGTGCTCCTGAGACTGAACTATGTCGCAGTCGTCCGGTGGAAGGGCGTCGGTTGCGGCCAGTTGTTGGATCGAGGAGGACCTCTATTGGCCATTCACTCCATTTGAGCAGCAAAGGTAGGATTGACGATCAGGAATGTATACACCGCCGAGTAGCCTGTCATATATCCGGGTAGGATGATAATGGGAGACGATAAAGCGCGCAGGAATTGAATGATTGAACGTAAAGGTGAAGTCTATCGAAGGGATATCACCTGCTACATAAGCGGGAGTCTCCACAGCGCGAACGATCAGCTCGACAAGGAAATTGGCTAATTGCGGTTCCGGGACTGATGAAATTGGGATATCACAAACGAACATAGTGGGGATACCAATAGTACGAAGGAAACTCAGGCAGTCTGTTCCCTTGTAGCTGTCTAATCTGGAAGACAATGCTGCAAGAAACTCACTTCCGTAAATAAGATAGTGGCCAGCATAAGAAATAAGATTGGCATCGTCCGCGACTAGGCATAATCTATTTTCGCGGCCCTGCGTAGCCAGTTCGTTGGTTTCCTTCAAAAGGTCTTCCTCTCTCAATTTAGGGAACTGGTTGGTGAGGAAGAGCGCCTTGGCACGACCTAGTTGGTGCTTGGTATCCAACGGGCGAAGCCCCTCAAGCAGGTAACTTTCCACATCGTCTGTTCGACATGCATGAAACATGCGGATACTGGAGTACACTTGGTGAAACCGCTCGGTCGCATTCCCAAGACCTGCAGGCCTCATCGTTTCAAAATAGCCGCGTGGATCCAAGAGGATGGCTTTATAATCACCGCCTGGAACACTATGCTGAACTAGCTTCAGTATGGTCGCTGTCCAATTGCGATAATCGCTCCAGATAAAAATTCTGCCGGCTTGCTCAGTTTGCAAGGGTTCCGCCGCCTTATCGCTGTTTGGCAGGCAATGCACTTATCTCCCTACCCCTCCACCTTCCGCGTGCGTATCTTGAACTCGGCGGTGTCAATGATGGCGCTGTACCGCCCGCCGGTGCCGCCGCCTACCACCAGCAGGATGTCGTCAGCCTCACGGGCGCAGCGGCGGATGAGCTTGTCATCGCCGGGCTTCTCTGGCCCTTGCTTTACCCCCAGGCGGATAAGCTCGCTCAGGGGCCGCGCGGCGTGCTCCAGCAGGTACTCCTGCACGTCCCGGCGGCTCCAGCCCTCCTGCTGCAAGGTCAGGGCGTGCTCCCGGCCAATGACCAGCACCCACTGGCTGGGAAAGCGGTGGGCCAGCCCCGCCGAGCGCATGGTATCTGCCAGGGAGGCCAGGATGCTCTCGCCGGTGTGGCCGTAGCGGTTGTTCACTGTGGTGGCGTTGTAGGCCACCGCCACGGTGACGCAGCTATCCTGGGGCTGGAAGCCCCGGCTGACGTGCAGGGCGCCCCAGGGCGAGTCCTCCTCATTGTCGGCGATGCAGAAGGTGTATTTAGTGGGGTTGCCCAGGGTGCCCCGGTCCAGGGTGCCGGGCCGGGCGTCGAAGCCGTTCATAAAGCACAGGCGCACGGCGCGCCCCAGGGTGGCGTTGGCCCGCCAGCCGGGACCCAGCAGGCCGTCCCTGGAGTTAAGGTTAATCTGGTGGCGGATGGGGCCGTTGACCACTGTGAGGATGCTGGGCGAACTGGTGGAGGCCGAGGCCATGTGGACGAAGTTCTTCTCCTCGTCCAGCGCCCGCAGGGTGGCCACCAGGACGGGGAAATACTCGGGCAGGCAGCCCGCCATGACGGCATTGGCGGCGGCGTTCTCAGAAGTGAGCACCCGGCGGCGCATCTCCAGGGAAAGCAGCTCCTCCTCGCCGGTCATGCCGTTGAGCTGGAGCATCTCCCGCACCTTGTACTCCACCGGGGGCACCACCGGCAGGCCGTCGCTCCAGCCCAGGCGGTAGCACTCCTCAATAACTTCTATGGCGTCGTCGGGTTCCGAGTGGCTGGAACGGGGAGTCTGGGTGGTCATAGGTTACCTCGCAAATCACCTATCAGGCGTCAGCCATCAGTTATCGGTTCCCTCCTGCGCACTGGGGATGGGGCCTGACTACTTACTGCTGATAGCTGATGGCTGACGCCTGAAAACTTAAATCCTGTGTGGCAATTACCGATCGTGGTGAGCCAGCCGAAGGGGTGAGCGGTCAATGTCGTTGGCTACTCGACTCAGGCACTTATACTAATCGCAGCTGCACTCCCGCCTTCTCCTCCTGAATCTGGGCCACCGCGTCCGAGTCCAGGTCGCCCCAGCCCCGGTGCAGGGCTTCCACGTGGCGCTGGTCAATAAGATTGGAAACTTCCATTGGGATGCCATACTCGCGGCCCAAATCCGTGGCCAGGCGCACGTCCTTGGCGGCCAGGGCGGTGGCGAAGCCCGGCTCAAAGTTGCCCTTGAACAGGAAGCGTGGGAACTTCTCGGTGATGCGCTTGCAGCCGCCGGAGCTGTTGGCAATCACGTCGGCCAGGGTGCCCAGGTCCACGCCTGCCTTGACGCCCAGGGTCAGGGCTTCAGCCAGTAGTACGCCGGTGCCCATGCTTACCAGGTTGTTGCAGATTTTGCACACCATGCCGCTGCCGATGGGGCCGCAATAGACCACGTGGCGGCCAATGGCGTCCAGGGCGGGTTTGATGCGCTGGTACACCTTCTCGTCGCCGCCCACCATCACCGCCAGGGTGCCCGCCGCCGCGCCGTACACGCCGCCGCTGACCGGGGCGTCCAGCACAATAACGCCCTTCTTGGCAAACTGCTCATGGATGCGCCGGATGGTGGTGGGCGAGTTGGTGGACAGGTCCACGTAAATGCTGCCGCGCTTGCAGCCTTCCAGAATGCCGTTCTCGCCCAGGGCTACGGCCTCCACCACCCGGGGCAGGGTCAGGGAAGTGAAGACCACCTCGTTGCCCGGCACGGTCTCCTTGGGATTGTTGGCCCAGTTGGCCCCCATTTCCAGCAGGTTGGTGGCGGCCTCCCGGCGCAGGTCATGGACGGTCAGTTTGTGCCCGGCTTTAATCAGGTTGGTGGCCATGGGGTTGCCCATGTTGCCTACGCCGATAAATCCGATATTCATGGTCAGTGCTCCTTTGGGGGTGCTACAATGCCCCAGCATTATAGCATTGGTGTTTGGGCTGGCGGTATCAGCGGTGTAGGGGCGAGGCATGCCTCGCCCCTACCAGTCAATTGCGCCGCCCCAGGGAGGAAACTGCCATGCGCGCCATAGACATGCACATCCACGTGCCCCGGCAGCCGGGCTTGCCGCCCATCGAAATTGAAGAGCAGCTGCTGAAGTATTTCCGCGCGCCTCCGCTGCCCAAGGACGCCGCAGAGATGGCCGCCAAATACCGGGAGCTGGACCTGCTGGGGGTCATCTTTTCCGTGGATACCCGCACCAACACCGGGGAAGCGCCGGACACCAACGACTACGTGGCGGGCATCGTGCGCCAGTACCCGGACCAGTTCCTGGGCTTTGCTTCCGTGGACCCGTGGCTGGGCAAAGCGGCGGTGCTGGAGGTGGAGCGGTCGGTGAAGGAGCTGGGACTGCGGGGGTTGAAGTTGCATCCGGTACACCAGGCCTTCTTCCCCAACGACCAGCGGTTTTACCCTCTGTACGAAGCCTGCGCCGGCCTGGGCATCCCGGTATTGTTCCACTCCGGCTATGCGGGGGCGGGTTCTGGCCTGCCCGGCGGCGCGGGACTGAAGCTGAAATACAGCGCGCCTATCCCGTGCATTGACGACGTGGCAGCGGATTTCCCTAACTTAACGGTAATTATGGCCCACCCGGCCTGGCCCTGGGTGGACGAGCAGATTGCGGTGGCGCTACACAAAGCCAACGTCTTCCTGGACCTGTCGGGCTGGTCGCCCCGATTCATCCCAGAGGCGCTGATTCGGGAGGCCAACACTCGCCTGCAGGACAAGGTAATGTTCGGCTCGGACTACCCCTTCATCCAGCCTGACCGCTGGCTGGCGGACTTCCAGAATCTGCAAATCCGCGACCACGTGGTGGAAAAGGTGTTGTTGGGCAACGCCAAGCGGGTGCTGAAGATTACGAAGTGAAGGCCACTGGCCGCCCTCGGATAAGTTCGGGGTGAGGCATGTCCTGCGCGATGCCGCAGGATTGCCAATCGGAAGGGGTTACACTGAATTGAGCTGACAATTGCATAGGGGTGCCGCTTGCTGCGCCCTGATGGCGCATTCATGACAGCGGCAAGCAGCGCCCCTACAAATGGTACTGGTTCATTTGGGGTCTCATCATTCCGGCGCACGCTGGAATCCAGTAAAGTACGTCAATCTGGAGCATTCCTGGACCCCGACTCGCTGGGGTGACGAATGGCTCTCTTATTTCCTACGATGGCAAACTGAACCATTACCCTACAAAGCGCTCAATCCAGCGTCCGGTTGTCAGTAAACCGCAGAAAGAAGAACACGCTCAAGGCCAATGCCGATGCCCCCAGGACAGTCATGCCCAGGCCCATGCCCTGGTATTCGGCCAGCAGGCTGATGAGAAATACGAACAAGGGAGTCAAGCCCTGTTCATAGCTCCACACGCTGGATACCCGGCCGCGCAAGGAGTCGGGAACCAGAGTCTGAATCAGCGTCTGGTTGCTGACGATAAAATGGGTCTGGCAAAAGCCCTGCAAGGTGATAAATACCATAGACAGCCACAACCAGTGGGAGAGCCCCAATCCCAGGATGCAGGCCGACCCGGCCGTCAGCGTGATCAGGCCCACCATGCCCTTTTTGGTGAAGAAGCCCCAGGATGCAATGATTACGGTGGCGGTGAGACCGCCCACGCCCATGATGGTTAACATGGCTGTACCGGCATTGGTGCCGCCGCCCAGAGCGTCCTTAACGTAGGCTGGCAGAATCAGCGGCACGGTGCCAAAGGCCGCCGCCCGCACAAAGTTCAGCAGATTAAGGCGCAGCATAACCCGGTCTTTGGCAATGTACCGCAAGCCTTCCACCATGTTGGACCACCCGGAAGCCTTCCGGTTGGCGCCCGCTTCCCGGTAGGGGGTGTGCATGGGCAGCAGCAACAGCACCATGACGATGTAAAGGCTGGCTTCAAAGACGAAGTTCCATTTGAAGCCAGCGGTGGCGATAAGGATGCCGCCGATTAGTGGGCCTACCAGACGCATGGAGGTCACGGTCATGGCGTTCAACGCCAGGGCGTTGGCCATGTCCGGCTTCTTTACTGTATTGGCAATGAGGGCTTGCCGCACCGGCTGCTTGATGGTGAATCCAATGCCGCTGACCGCCATGTAAACGTAGGCGTGCCATACGGTAATGTCTCCGGTGGCCACTACCACCGCAAACAGACTGGCCGCCACCGCCATGCCTACTTGGGTCAGCATGGCGATCTTGCGCCGGTCCCAGCGGTCCGCCAGCACGCCTGCCCAGGGCCCCAGTATCAGTGCTGGTAATGACCGCAGGCCCACCACCGCCCCCGCGTGCAGGGCTGAGCCGCCGCTGACCTCGAGTACCAGCCATCCCACAGTAAGCAGTTGCAGCCATTGGGCGGCATTGGCAAACAGGTTGCCGGTGAACAAATACCGGTAATCCTTGTTATTTTGCAGGGAGGAAAATGTCTTGAATCCGCCCCGTTTGGTTTCCACCGCGGCAGAGGGCGAAGAGGCAGTTTCAGTGCTTGGGACCGCGGTTCCATGTTGCGCCAGGTCAGACTTGGCCATTTACTCCTCTGCCGGAAATAATTGGGGCTGATGATGCCAGCCGTCGCCGCCGATTGTACCACCGGACAACTGTTTGGGCGAGGGGAACCGCCGCTTTGTGAGCATGGGAATAAATTCGGGGTTAAAGTTGCTGGCGTCCTTGGCGGCTGGTACACTATGGCACGACTTCCAACACCACTTTGAATGGGGAATCGAGTTCAGGCCGCTGCCATGTGCGACGGGACGAACCTGTGTACGGGCCGGCGGCCGGCGTAACCTGTCAGGAGAGGTTTGTGGCACATCAAGCGCAACCGGAATCTCATGGCGGACACCACCATGCCCATCGCTCAACCAATTCGTGGCTGCTGTTGTTCGTTGCCGCAGCCGCCGGTATTCCAGCCCTGGTTCTACGCTTATCCGGCCACCACATAAACCCAGAACTTACCGCCCTGCTGTGCGGCCTGGGCATATTGGGTGCAGCCTTCCTGCTTTCCTGGGCCCTGGAAGTGGCTCAGCTGCATATCAGCGCCGCGCTGGCCATCGCCATTCTGGCGCTCATCGCCATCCTGCCGGAATACGCCATTGAAGCGGTGCTGGCCCTGGACGCTGGAGCGGCTTGGACGGAGGGAGCCAACCCTGAACTTGTCCCGGAGGTAGCCCGGGCTGCCGCCAATGTCACCGGGGCAAACCGGCTGCTCATTGGGTTGGGCTGGTCTCTTGTCGCCTTGTTCTTTTGGATGCGCAACCGCCGGGATCTGGTTATGGGCAGGGCCATGTCCCTGGAGTTCACCATCCTCACCATAGCTACAGTGTTGACCTTCCTGCTCTACTTTTTCCATGAATTAAGCCTGATTCTGTCGGGTGTGCTGGTGGCTATGTACCTGTTTTACCTGTGGGCCAGCTCCCGCCAGCCTAGCGAAGAGCCCGAGCTCGTGGGGCCTTCTGCAGCCATCGGCGCCCTGCCGCGGAGGCCGCAAATCGCCGTAACCATTTTTCTGGTAGTCTATGCCGCCGGGGTCATTTTTGCTGCGGCGGAGCCCTTTGTGGAAGGACTGGTGGACACCGGTCTGAAATTCGGCATCCCGGAGTTCACACTGATTCAGTGGCTGGCCCCCCTGGCTTCAGAGTCGCCGGAGCTGGTGATTGCGTTGCTGCTGACCCTGCGGGGCAATCCGCTGGCCGGTATGACTGCGCTGGTGTCTTCCGAAGTCAGCCAGCTAACTCTGCTCATCGGCTCTATGCCCATCTTGTTCAGCTTTTCCTTTGGCGAAGCCCACAGCTTTCCGCTGGACCATCAGCAGACCGTGGAGTTCCTGCTCACCGGAGCCATGTCGCTGTTCGCCATTGTGCTGCTGGCCAGGATGCGCATCCCACTGTACGGCGCGCTGGGCTTGCTGGGGTTGTTTGTGGCCCACCTGTTCTTTACTGACCCGCAGCACAGGATGTTATTTTCCTTGTTATTCTTGGCGCTGGCGGCGCTAATCCTGGTGCTGGACCGGGGCCGTGTTGTTGACATGTGGCGTCGGGGCAAGGAAGTGTTCAGCTTCGGCCGTGCCCAAGGGTCAGAACAGACGGGCAGTCTCCCGCCGATGTAGGGCATAATCGTCCTCACCCCAACTCTCTTCCACTGAGGGCGAGGGCGGGCATGGCTTCCGAGCCTCCTGTGGGAGAGGACCGAGGTGAGGCGTAAACGGGCATAATAGTTCATGCTCCAATGCGTAAAACAGTAGTTGTTATTACGCTGACTGTTCTCCCGTAGAGGGTCAATTTGGTCTTCGTCGTTCCGGCGTAAGCCGGAACCTAGTGGTGCTTCTCATCCATATTCTTATCTGGGCACCCCGACGAGTCGGGGTGCGACGGATGGCGCCCAAGCAAACTGACCCACTACCTGTGCTCCAGTAGTGTATCAATTTGCTTAAGAACTCAACTCGTCACACCGGCGGAAGCCAGTGTCCAGATAAAGAATAGATACAGTTCTCCACTGGATTCCGGCTTCCGCCGGAATGACGAAGGGCTAATTGATACACTACCTGTGATCCAGAATGATTTACATGTGCAGGCTGATTCTGCTACACTTGCATCCCTGCCAGTGGGGAGTAGCCAGCCGTAAAAACGGGCCAGCAGTCGTCAAGCCGGGGTATATCCCCCGGCTGCGGGCTAGCCGAAAAGCGCTAGTGGCGAGACCATTGCAACTATATAGCGTGTTGCAGTGGCCTCGTTTTTTGCTTTTTAGCGTTGGGGGTAGTACAAGGAGGAAGTTGTTCATATATGGTCTGGATGATCGTGGCGTTTCTGGCACTGGTGCCTGGAGGGGTCCTGGTTCTGGGCGCTTTTGAAGCCGCGGACCCAATGAAGGCGCTGCTTTATGGGGTGGCTATTGTGGGCGCCGCCTTCTTGCTCTCTTGGGCGGCGGAGGTTGTCCAGCTGGACTTTTCCCAGGGGTTAGCCCTGGCCCTTTTGGCCCTCATTGCCATTCTGCCCGAGTACGTGGTGGATGCCTCCTTTGCCTGGCTGGCCGCGGAGGACCCAGCCTATGCTGGGTACGCGGTGGCCAACATGACCGGCGCCAACCGGTTGCTCATCGGAATTGCCTGGCCGGTAGTAATTCTCCTGGTGTTTTTGCGATTCCGACGCAGGCGGGTGGAATTGGAGGAGTCGCACGGCATCGAGTTGGTAGCGTTGCTGGCGGCTACCGCTTATGCTTTCATCATTCCATTCAAAGGCTCCATCTCCCTGATAGACATGGCGGTCCTTGTCTCCATTTTTGGATTCTACGTTTGGCGAGTGGCCAGGCTGCCCGCCGAGGAGCCAGACCTGGAAGGACCGGCCCGTTTGATTGCCGAGCTTCGTCCCCTCCACCGGCGCATGGTGGTTTTTGTCCTGGCACTGGTTGCGGCTGTGGCTATTTTGCTGGTGGCCAAGCCCTTCGCCAAAGCCCTGGTGGCGACAGGGGTGGACCTGGGGATTGACGAGTTCCTGCTGGTGCAGTGGCTGGCGCCCCTGGCTTCTGAAGCGCCGGAGTTTGTGGTGGTAGTGCTCTTTGCCTGGCGCGGGGCGGCTACCGCTGCGCTGGGCACATTAGTCTCCTCCAAGGTTAACCAGTGGACCCTGCTTATAGCCACTCTTCCCCTGGTTTACAGCATTGCCCTGGGCGGCCCCAGCGCCCTGCCCATGGACGAGCGGCAGCGGGAGGAGGTGCTGCTGACCGCAGCCCAATCGGTATTTGCCATAACTCTCCTCCTGAACTTGCGGCTGTCCGTGTTGGGAGCTGCGGTGCTCTTTGTCCTTTTCGCGGTACAGATGGTGCTGCCGGAAACCAGGAACATCATTACCATAATCTACCTGGCGCTGGCCGCCGGGGTAGTGATACGAAGTTACCGGCAAGTTCACCGCGCCTTCCGTTGGATGCGTCCGCAGAAGGCGGCAGATGTTGTTGCGCCGCACTGATATATCACTGCACCGCGCTAATATATAATGTGCCTCACCGTGCCCAATGGGTGCAGTGGAGGCTCCCATGCCTGAGTTTTTCCATGTGTTGCCCCCGCGGCAGGCGCTGCAAATTTTACTGGACCGCCTTTGCCCTTTGGGAGAGGCAGAGCAGACGCCCACTGTTCAGGCGCTGGGACGCGTCACTGCCGCTGCCATCATGGCCAGGGAAGACCTGCCCGCCTTTCCCCGGTCCACGGTGGATGGTTATTCCCTGCGGGCGGCGGACACTTTCGGCGCCACCGAAGGCCTGCCCGCTTACTTTGCGGTGAGGGGAGAGGTGCCCATGGGTCAGGCGGCGCAGATTTCTGTCAGCCACGATGAGGCCGCGCTGGCCCACACGGGCGGGGTGCTGGCTCATGGCGCAGATGCCGTGGTGATGCTGGAGCATACTCACCAGGCCAATGCCACGACTCTGGAAGTGGCCCGTCCGGTGGCTCCCGGAGAAAATGTAGTTCAGCCCGGCGAGGATGTGCGCACGGGAGAGGAAGTGCTGCCAGCCGGGCACTGCCTTCGCGCCCAGGACCTGGGCGGTTTGATGGCTTTGGGAATAACAGAAGTTTCAGTGGCCCGCCGGCCCAGGGTTGCCATCCTTTCCCTGGGGGACGAAATCGTTCCCCCCGAAGTCCAGCCTGGACCAGGCCAGGTGCGGGACATCAACAGCTACACCCTGGCGGCCCAGGTGCAGCAGGCGGGCGGCATACCCTTGCTTTTGGGCATTGCGGCAGACAATTTCGACCAGCAACTACAAGCGGCGCGGCAAGGCCTGGCCCAGGCCGACATGCTGATAATATCGGCGGGCAGTTCAGTAAGTGTCCGCGATGTCACAGCCCAAGTTATTGAGAACTTGGGTGCTCCGGGCGTCCTGGTGCATGGGCTGGCCCTGCGGCCCGGCAAGCCCGCCATTGTGGGCCTGGCCGGGGGCAAACCGGTGCTCGGCCTGCCGGGCAACCCTGTGTCTGCGATGATCGTGTTCAGCCTGCTGGCGCGGCCCCTCATTTATCATCTCTGCGGCTGTCGCTGCCCGCCGGAGCCGCCCTCGGTGCTGGCCCGGTTGTCCCAGAACATTCCTTCGGCGGCGGGCCGGGAGGACTACGCGCCCGTGCTCCTCAAGCGAGACAACGGGCGTCAAATTGCTCACCCGGTTTTTGGCAAATCCAGCTTGATTTTCACCCTGATGCGCGCCGACGGTCTGGTAATGGTCCCCCTGGACCGGGGCGGTCTATACTCCGGCGAAGAAGTAACAGTGCAACTCTTTCAGCCATGAATCAACATAACGGACACCGCCGCTACTTTCTCACTGATATTCCTCTGGAGGATGCCCTTCACACCTTTAACCAGGCCCTGGGTGTGGCAGGTGCGCTGGCCCGCACGCCGCCGGAATTGCTTCCATTGTCCCAAGCCCAGGGGCGGGTTACTGCCCAGCCAATTTGGGCGGTTAGTTCATCACCCCATTACGACGCTGCCGCCATGGATGGCGTAGCTGTACGCTCTGCCGACACAGTGGGAGCTGCGGAGACAACCCCCAAGCAACTGACTATCGGGAGCCAGGCTGTTTGGGTGGATACCGGCGACCCCCTTCCCGCTGGTTTTGACGCTGTGGTGATGATTGAACAGGTGCACCAGAGCAGCGACGGGGAGGTGGAGGTCATGGCGCCCGTGGCCCCGTGGCAGCATGTCCGGCCTCTGGGGGAGGACATTGTGGCTACTGAACTGGTGCTGCCCGAAGGGCATCTGCTGAGGCCGGTGGATTTGGGGGCTTGTGCCGCCGCCGGAGTGCGGGAGGTGGCGGTACGTAGAAAGCCCAAGGTCGCCATTCTCCCCACTGGCGATGAATTGGTGTCCACTGGCCAGTTGGGCCCTTCCGAGTCCCTTGTGCCAGGCGCCATAGTGGAGTTCAACTCCCTGGTTCTGGCGGGACTGGGGTGGCGAGGCCAAAGCTTTTCCTCCAATTCCGGATAACTTCGCGTCAATTCGCCAGGCGGTGGAGGACTGCCTGGAGGACCATGACCTGGTCATTATCAATGCTGGATCGTCCGCCGGCTCGGAAGATTTCACCGCGTCAGTGGTTGAGTCGTTAGGGCAACTCCTGGTCCACGGCGTCGCCATCCGGCCCGGACACCCGGTGGCCTTGGGGGTGGCCAAAAACAAGCCGGTGATCGGCCTGCCCGGCTATCCTGTTTCGGCTGTGCTAACTGCCGAACTGCTGGTCAAGCCCTTGCTGGAGGGGTGGCTGGGGGTAGCGCCTTACCGCCGCCCGCAAATTGCCGCCGCTATTACCCGTAAAGTCCTGTCGCCCTTGGGCGAAGACGAATTCCTGCGAGTAAAGTTGGGGCGTGTCGGCGGACGCATGGTGGCGACGCCGCTCCAGCGGGGCGCGGGCGTGATTATGTCCCTGGTGCGGGCCGATGGACTGGTGCTCATCCCCCGTTTTTCTGAAGGGCTGGACGCCGGGTCGCAAGTAACTGTGGATTTGCTGCGGCCCCTGGACCAGGTGGAAAGCACTATCGTCGCCATTGGAAGCCACGACCTGGCCCTGGACCTGATTTCCAGTTTTCTGGGCCGGCGGCGGCCGGGTTTGAGCATTTCATCATCCCACGTGGGTAGTCTGGGCGGCCTGATGGCCCTGGCGCGGGGAGAAGCCCACCTGGCTGGCTCCCACTTGCTGGATGAAGCCACTGGACAATACAACATTCCCTACATCCGCAGGTATCTGCCTGGTATTCCTGTGCTGGTGTTGCGCCTGGTGGGCCGCGTGCAGGGGCTGATTCTTTCTCGAGGAAATCCCAAGAGCATCCATTCCCTGAACGACTTGTGCCGCAGTGACGTGACTTTTGTCAACCGGCAGCGTAGTTCCGGCACGCGGGTGTTGCTGGACTACATGCTGGGTAAGGCAGGGCTGGCGCCAGCAGCCATCCACGGCTACAAGCGGGAAGACTATACCTATATTGCGGTGGCGGCGGCGGTTAAAGGCGGTTCGGCGGACGCCGGCATGGGTATCCTCAGCGCCGCCCGCGCCTTGAACCTGGACTTTGTGCCCATGCTGAACGAAGAGCATGATCTGATTATTCCACGCCTGCACTACGACAGCGAGCTTCTCCGGCCTCTCCTGGACTTGCTGGCTGACCAGGAGTTCCGTAATGCCGTTGACGCCCTGGGTGGCTACGACACTTCTACCATGGGGCAGGTAATTGCAGAGCTGAGGTAATCAAAGGACGTGCTTTTGGACCTATGAAGTACCCATTAAAGTTGTTTGATAGTGTTGATTACTGTCTGCTAATATAGCTTCTGCTCAAGAGAGGCCGCTGAACTTGCGTTATTAGTTACCTTGAATCAGGTTTTGTGGTTGAGGCCATTTTGCCGTGAAAGTCTTTCTTAGCTATTCGGACGCGGATCAAGGATTGGCAAGAAGGGTTGCCATGGCCCTTGAAAAGGCTGGCCTGGACGTGTGGCAAAGCAGCCGGGATGTCTTGCCAGGAGATAACTGGGCCGCCAGTGTGGCGAAAGCCCTGGAAGAATGCCAGCCCATGGTAGTTCTTGTCACTCCACGGTGGCTGAGGTCACGTTGGGGTATGCGCGAGATTGAGTATGCCTTGGGCGAGGAATCCTACAATTGGCGATTGATCCCAGTGTTCATAGTTGGAAAGGCCAGAAATTTTGAAGACTTTGAAGACGAGGTCCCCTGGATACTACGTCGAATCCAGGGAGTGACCCTAACTTATCCTGTTCAGGAAGAGGGACTGCAACAAATCGCCAAGGTGATGCTTAACCGCGAGGCAGCGTAGGACGTGCATACTCATTTGAGAGGAAGGGCCAGTGCTGCCTAATGAGGTCTTTCTTTCTCATTCCAGTCAGGATAGGCCAATTGCCACTTCTATCGCTGAAACGCTGCGCCGTCATGGTATCGCTACTTGGTTTAGTGAGACTGACATATTGGGGGCACAACAGTGGCATGATGAAATTGGCGCTGCGTTGCAGCGGTGTGATTGGTTTGCGTTGATCCTTTCACCGAACTTTGTGAACTCGATTTGGGTCAAAAGAGAGCTACTCTTCGCGCTCCAACAGAACCGCTTTGTAGACAAGATTGTACCTATCCTTAATGTGCCATGTGAATTCCTGCGGCTTTCTTGGACTTTGCCTATTTTTCAGATGATCGACTTTACCAGGGAATTTGATTCAGGTTGCCAAGACCTTCTAAGGACTTGGGGTCGTGGATATAGGAATCCCCAATCTTAACGCTTTTCTTTTGATGAACAGAGGTTTCTGAAAGTGAGCCTGAACGGTAGACGCAATTTGGTGCTTTTGGCGCAGTCTCTGGAGGCGCTGGAGCTTAGCCTTGGTCTTGACCACCCTGACACCATCCAGGCGCGGTTCAAGCTGGCCCACGCCCACCGGGCCTGCCAGCAGTTTGACCGGGCCCGGGAGCTTTTTGAGGCCAACGCGGCGGCATGGACCAGGGCCGCAGGCCCGGACCATGCGGAGACTCTGCGGGCGCGCAGCAGCCTGGCCAACTGCCACTATGCGGCGGGCAACTATGATGAAGCCATCCAGCAATTTGCCGCGGTGCTGGCAGACCGGGAGCGCGTCCTGGGGCCGGATCACCCGGATACCATGCGCAGCCGAGGCAGCTTGGCCAACAGTTACCGTGCCTCAGGACGGCCACGGCAGGCTTTACCCATGCACCAGGAGCTTCTGGATGACCGGCAGCGGGTGCTGGGCGCGGACCATCCCAGTGCCCAAGCCAGCAGCCGGAACTTGGCGGCAACCCTGAAAGACCTGGAACAAAGCAACTCCTGACGGACAACGCAGGACATTAAGGGGGACTATGACGATAGAGCAGAAACTTTCTCAGATGGGTATTACTTTGGCGGCGCCCGCAGCGCCCCTGGCTAACTTTGTGTCAACGGTGCGGACCGGCAACTTGCTATTTGTAGCGGGTCACCTCCCTCGGATGCCCGATGGTTCAGTGCTGAACAAGGGCAAGGTAGGCCGGGAAGTGTCCGTTCAGGAGGGGTACGCCGCCGCCCGGCAGGCAGCAGTGAACTGCCTGGCCAGCATCAAGGCGGCCGTTGGGGACCTGGACAAAGTCAGCCGGGTGGTCAAGCTGCTGGTGATGGTGAATGCTGACCCCGAATTTGACCAGCACTTTGTGGTGGCCAACGGGGCTTCCGATCTGCTGGTGGAGCTGTATGGCGCCCAGGGCCGCCACGCCCGCTCCGCCGTGGGCATGGGCGGGCTGCCCCGGGGCAGTTGCGTGGAAGTAGAAATGGTGGTGGAAGTGGCGACTTAGGGGTCGGCGGTCAGCTATCATGGCAAACCTAGACACTGGGGTGTTAGAGCCTGTGTGAGAAATGCCGTCTACCCAGCCCGCTCATCCTGAGCTTGTCGAAGGATGAGTAGCTTTTAGCCCGCTCGTGGTGAGATTGTCGAACCATGAGCGGGAATTGTCACACACCCTCTTAGGGCATTCTGATAGCTGACTGCTGATTACTGTCGGCTTATAGCTGCCTAAAATTGGCGGTATTTGTTCACAATGGGCAGCCGCCGGTCCTTGCCAAAGGCGCGAGGTGTAATCTTCACCCCCGGCGGGGCCTGGCGCCGCTTGTACTCGTTGCGGTCCACGGTGGACATCACCTGCCGCACTACCTGGGGGTCAAACCCCTTGTCCACCATCTCCTGGTATCCCCAGTCCTCTTCCACATACGCCTTGACTACCTGGTCCAGCACGTCGTAGGGCGGCAGCGTGTCCTGGTCCAACTGGTTGGGCTTGAGTTCAGCGCTGGGAGGCTTCTCAATGCTCGCCTGGGGGATGACCGGGTGTGGGTCGCCGTGGGCATTGCGCCAGCGGGCTAGCTGGTATACCAGGGTCTTGGGCACGTCTTTAATCACCGCAAACCCGCCCACCATGTCGCCGTACAATGTGGCGTAGCCCATAGCCATCTCGCTCTTGTTGCCGGTGGTCAGCACCAGCCACCCAAACTTGTTGGAGATGGTCATCAGAACGTTGCCGCGAATACGCGACTGCACGTTCTCTTCAGCCACGTTGGGCGCGGTCTCCTTGAAAGTGGGTGCCAGCATTTCGGCAAAAGCAACGTGGGCAGGTTCAATGGGCACCGTCCACATCTGGATCCCCAGCTTTTCCGCCAGTTCCTTGGAATCGCCTATGCTGCCCGGCGATGAGTACCGGGAAGGCATGGTCACGCCCACCACATTTTCCGGTCCCAGCGCATCCCTGGCGATGGCGGCGGTCAGCGCCGAGTCTATACCGCCGGACAGGCCGAGGAGCACCTTGCTGAACCCGCTTTTGCGCACGTAGTCGCGGGTGCCCAGCACCAGGGCCTGATACACTTCCTCCACATCCTCCAGGCAGCGGGCAGGCCGCTGGCCGCCGATATTCCGGCGCTCCCCAGGCTGGAACGAGGTCACCCCCACAACTTTGGAGCTGCCAATGGCCCGCAGAATGGCCGGGTTTTCCTTGCGGGGGCGCGGGTCCCGCAGCCGTGCCCTGAATACCCCTTCCACGTCCAGGTCAATCACCACCAGAGCTTCCTGAAAAGCAGGGCCGCGAGTTACCAGTTCGCCGGTCATGTCATACACCAGGCTGGCGCCGTCAAACACCAACTCATCCTGGCCTCCCACCGTGTTCAGGTAGGCCACGAACAGTTCATTATCGGCGGCGCGGGTGGCGATCATCTTCTCCCGGTAGGCGCGTTTGCCGGCATGGAACGGCGAGGCGTTGATGTTGACAATTACTTCCGCTCCCGCCTCCCGCTGCACGGCAATGGGGCCTACGGGGTACCAGATATCCTCACAAATGTTGACGCCTACCCGGACCCCGTTAACAATGTAAACGGGGCAGGTGTCGCCCCTGCGGAAGTACCGGTCTTCGTCAAAGACCCCGTAGTTGGGCAGGTACATCTTGCGGTAGCTGTCCACCAGGTGGCCGTCGCAGCCCACCGCCGCGGCGTTGGCGATGTCCGGCTCCATTTGCACGTAGCCCACCACCACGGCAATGCCCCTGGATGCTGTCACTATTTTTTGCATGGCTTCCACGTTGTCCCGCAAAAACGTGGGCTTGAACAACAGGTCTTCCGGCGGGTAACCGGTGACGGAAAGTTCCGGAAAGGCCACCAGGTCAGCCCCAACGTTCCTGGCCTGGTTCATGTAACCGAGAATTTTGGCGGTATTGCCTTGAATATCCCCCACCGTGGGATTAATCTGGGCCAGCGCCAGCCGAAAACTGCGGGACATGCTCACCCCAATGACATGAATATCACAAAATATATAATAATCCCTGCCTTATGCTGATTGCACACCGCGCCCGTGGCAAATTGAGAGAAACGAAGGCTTTTTGACCATTACAATTCAGTTAGTCCGGTTAATCCGGTTGGCCCGGTATCTGGTCTTATCTGATAATGAGGTGGCTGAATGTACCAGCGAATCCTGGTCCCCCTGGACGGCTCAGAAGTCTCCGCGCTGGCGCTGGAACACGCTCGCGCCCTGGCCCAGTGTTTTGGTTCGGTGGTGCATCTGCTGCAAGTGGTGGACCAGGCGGATGAGGTTGACGCCCCGGGCGTGACCGACAACCCGGCGGCTTCTCAGTACGCCCAGGACCTGGCGCGCCGCTTTCTCTCCCCCAACCTGGCTGAGGCGCGGGACTACTTGTCTGAGGCCGCCGCGCCGTTGCTTGCCGCCGGCATCCGGGTGGAGTTCACCGTGGGAGAAGGCTCGCCAGCCGAAAAAATTGTGGAGTATGCCCAGCAGCGGAACGTGGATTTGATAGTGATGGGCACCAGGGGGCGTGGCGGTATTCAGCGCCTGGTTATGGGCAGCGTAACTGCCCGGGTGCTGCGGGCCTCTGGACTGCCTGTGCTGGTGGTGCCGCCCCCAGGAATGAACCAGCCGTGTAACGGGCGTCACCCGGTCCTGGTTGTCCATATTAGCCAGATTTCGGTAATGTATCAGTTTGCCCCAAGCCTAAGCTATTCGCACCCCGACTTGTCGGGGTGACCAGATAGCTACGTGATTTAGGGATCCTCCTGGGTTCCGGCATTCGCCGGAACGACGAGCCGCTAATTGATACACTACTCAGATTTCGTGGGTGCAACACGGGCCGTCTACCCAGTTCCGGCGGCGGCCTTCTTGCCCACCACCAGGAAAATGGGGTCGCCGGGGGGACTGGTCTCCGGGTTCATAAAGCCGCCGCGGATATCCTCATAGTTGCCGGCGTAGTCCATGTAGGCGGCCACCAGTTCCGCCCGGCCCCGGTCGCTGGACTGCCGCCAGATGCGCACCGCCTTGCTGAAAAACATGCGGTTGGAGAATGTCACAATGAACTGCCCGCCGGGTTTCAGGATGCGGTTGACCTCTTGGAAGGTCTCTATAGGCCGCGTCATGTATTGCACCGACACCGTGACCACCACCGCGTCAAAGGTGTCGTCCGGGAAAGGCAGTGCCGGGTCTTGGTTCAGATCGTGGACCACGTACTCATCCAGGTCCGGGTTTTCCCGCATCTCTACCGCGTTCAAGCCCAGGCCAGCCAGCCGCTTTCTGGGGTGGCCCGTTGGCCAGTGGGAGCGCCAGGAACTCATCAAGTCCAGTACCGCCGAGTCCCGCGGTATTAAACTGCGGAACAGCTCGGACACGGTGGCAATGGCCTGGTCGTCTATGTGCACCACCAGCCGTGGGTAGGCGTAGAACTGGTTGTCCTCAGCCTCATCTTCGCGCTGGAAATAGTTGGGCGGAAATGGCGATTCCGTAGTTAAGCTCCTTACATAACATAACAAGGAATATCTAGGCTGACCCAGGGCTGAGGACAGGCTCAATGCGAGTTCAAGAATTGTAACATGCCGGACCAAGGGTGCAGGCCCAGGACAAAAGCGGTACAATTCTTGCAGCAGCAACTATAGACCGGGACAAACACGTGACGCAGCCTTTTTCCGCCCGCCAGGGCCATCCCTACTACATGCACGACGCCATCCACCGCCAGCCGGAGGCGCTGGCGGACATGTTGCGGCGCAATGCGGGTGAGGCCCGCCGTTTGGCTGAGTTGCTGGTCCACCGCAAGTCCATACACCTGGCAGGCATCGGCACCTCCTGGCACGCCGCGCTGGTTGCCCAGCATTGGTTCCGGCAACTGGCCCCCGCTGCACCGCCAGTCCACGCCTGGCATTCCTTCGAGTTCTTCTCCTATCCTCCGCCGTTGGGGCAGGATGACGCGGTAATTGTCATTAGCCACCGGGGCACCAAGACCTACTCCTTCCAAGCCTTGGAACTGGCCCACGCCAGGGGCGCATATACCGTGGCGGTGACTGCAACCAACCCAGGCCCCAGGATTATGGCGGCGGACATGGCGTTGCAGACCGTAGAGCAAGAGCGGTCGGCGGCTTTTACCGTCAGCTATACTTCTGCGTTGATGGTCCTGGCGTTGATAGCCCTGGGTTTGGGAGAGGCCTCGGCCAGCCCTGGGGCGGCTTCCGGCACCTTGCAGCAATTGCGCCAAATACCCGGGGCAGTGGCCGATGCGCTGGCCAGGGAGCAAGCCATTGCCCAGACTGCGAGCCGGTTTGCATCCCAGGGCAGGTTCCTCTCGGTGGCCTGGGGGCCTAACACGGCCAACGCCTATGAAGTCGCGCTGAAAATCAAGGAGACCAGCGCCGCCGACAGCGAGGGCATTCAGGCGGAGCAGTTGTTGCACGGCCCCTTCTGCTCTGTGGACTCCCGCTGCTTGCTGCTCTTGGTGGCGCCGCCGGGGCCGGGAAGCCAGCGGGCCGGAGACATTGCCCGGGCCGCCGCAGCCGCAGGCGCACCAGTATGGGGATTACTGGAGGAAGGGAACACCCAGTTGGCCCGCCTTTGCACCGAGGCTTTTGCCTTGCCCCCTGTTCCAGAAATCTGGAGTCCTCTGCTGTACGTGGCGCCGCTGCAACTGTTTACTTATCACCTGACGTTGGCGCGGGACGCCAACCCGGACCTGTTCCAGCAGGACAATCCCCGGCAGGCGGCGGCCTGCGTCCACTATAGCTTGTGAAGGAGTTAAATCATGGCCCATGATGAGGCCCGCGCCTATTTGCGGGAAATGCACCAGAAACGCGGCTACACCTTGGAGATGCACCGGATTATGGCGGCGGCGGACCTGGAGTGGGCCAAGAAGTATGGCGACTTCATTGAAGCCACCTACACCGGCCAGCGGATGCTGGATCGCAAGACCAAAGAGTTGCTGCAAATAGTGGTGGAGGCGGCGTTGCGGGCCGACGTGGAGCAAATCCAGGCCCACGTGCGCGTGGCGTTGCAGGAAGGTGCATCTCCCCAAGAAATACTGGAAGCGCTGGAGGCCGTGATTGCGCCCATGGGGGCGCTGGCCTTCCGGCGCGGTCTACAGGCGTGGGCCGCCGAGACCGGATTTGAACCCATTGGCCCAGATGCAGCGTAAAGCTTATTTGTGCGGACATGGCCTGCTGAAAATCGGCAGGCAGCCAAGGGAGAGTTACTGTGAACGGTCCAACGGGGGAGTCGCCAAAACCCCAAGAATGCTGGGCAAAGGTAGGTGAACTGGAAGTCCGCTACTTGGACTGGGGTGGTGATGGCCCGCCGGTTATGGCGTTGCACGGCCTGGCCTCTTCCGGCCATTGGTATGACCTGGTTGCCCCTATGCTGGCCCGGCATTTTCGAGTCATTGCGCCGGACCAGCGGGGCCACGGCAAGACTTCTCAGGCAACCTCAGGGTATGACTGGCAGAGCCTGGCTACGGATGCTGTGGGGTTGATGGACCACCTGGGCTTTGACCGGGCGGCGGTGCTGGGCCATTCCTGGGGCTGCAATGTGGCGTCCAATGTAGCGGCGCGTTACTCCCAGCGGATCAAGCGGCTGGTGATGATTGACGGCGGCTTCAACGATTGGCGCAGGATAAACGGCTCCGGCACCACCTGGGAGTCTTTCCGGGCGCGGCTGGCGCCCCGGGATGTCTCGGGCACCCGCCCCCAGTTCTTGGCCCGCTTGCAGGCCCAACTGGGCCCCTGCTGGAACTCCGAAGTTGAGCGCATTGTGCAGACTATGGTTTATGAGGACAAGAACGGCCAGATTCACGACATTTTGCATCCCGACAATCATGCCCAGGTTATGCATGCCATGTGGCATGAACCGCCCTCCTCCATATTTGCAAAGATTGAATGTCCAACCCTGCTTGTTCCAGCAGGCCCCCGTCCGGAGCGCAAAGATACCGACTTCGCCCGGCGCCGCCAGGAGTCGGTGGAGTATGCATCCCAGGCCATCCGCCGTTGCCAGGTCTGCTGGATCCCAGAAACCATCCACGATATTGGGTATGACAAACCCCAGGAGTTGGCCCAAGTAATTCTGGCATTCCTGAAAGAGGGGTAGCTCCTGAGATCATGATTTAGTACACCGTCCGAGGGGCACAACCCCCAAGTAATCTGTCCTGACCATTTGGATTGCTTCGCTTCGCTCACAATGACATAGTGACACTTTTCAAACACCCTTGAAGACCGTGCCATGGGTGATGGACTCGCGTTTTTGGTAGTTTGCCCTTGGCCTGCATCGTGCTGCTATTGGTGTTTTCCCTAGTTGGAGCAGGGTAACTGGGAGGTTCCTGATAGACCAGCGCCTATACCAGATTTTTAGCCAGGGCAGTATCATTTTACCAGTATAGATTGCGCTCAGAGGTGAAGTTTTCAATTTTACCTGGGGCATCCTGGCTCCGGAGGCGGTTGACTGGCCAAGGGGACGTACCTATACTGAATCTTAACTTTTGCTGTTGTATGAAACGGATGAGGGCCAACCTAAAATTTACGACGAAAACATCATAAAAAGTTATCTTCAGTTAATAGTTTTTTTTAGTGCAAATAGGACCATGCGCTGGTATCATCCAATGTAACTGGCGCTGGTCAGGAGCAGATGGCAAAAAAGAAGATTGTGGTGGTGGGTGGAGGCACAGGCAACTATACTACTCTGAAGGGCTTGCGCACCCAGGATTGCAGCTTGACGGCAGTCGTGGCAATGACCGACAGCGGCGGCAGTTCTGGGAGGCTTCGAGAAGAGATGGGGCAGCTTCCGCCTGGTGACGTGCGGCGCTGCTTAATGGCCCTTGCCTCGGAAGACGCGCGGGGCACCCTTATGCGCCAGCTGTTTGACTACCGGTTCAGCTCCGGCGACGGCCTTAACGGTCACAGTTTTGGCAACTTGGTGCTCACGGTGCTGACCGAAGTGACCGGCAATACCGTTACCGCCATAGATGCGGCGGCCCAGCTTTTAGGAGTGCAAGGCAAGGTGCTGCCGGTAACGCTGACGCGCTCCACACTCATGGCGCGACTGGAAGATGGCGCCAACCTGGCGGGAGAGGCGGTTATAGGCCAGCGCCAGGAAAAACCTGATGTGGGCATAGACCATATTTGGCTGGAACCGAAAGCCTACGTTTACCGGCCAGTGCTGGAGGCCATTGCGGAAGCTGACGCCATAGTGCTGGGACCAGGAGATATTTACACCAGTGTCTTGCCTAATTTGCTGGTAGAGGATGTGGCCGACGCTATCAACTCCTCCAAAGCCATCAAGATCCATGTTTGTAACTTGATGACCAAACCTGGCGAGTCTGGAGGCTTCCGCGCCTCCAACTTCTTGAAGTTGCTTCAGGCATATTTAGGCACGCGGGAATGCCTGGACTACCTCATTTTCAACAGTTCCCCTATGCCTGAGCGTGTGGTGAGGCGTTACCTTAGTGAAGGCCAATGGCCGGTGGAATTGGATTCAGATGAGTGCAGCCAGCTGGTTAAAGAGGTGGTCTTGTGGCCTGTACTAGCCTCTGGCGTTTATATTCGCCACGACTCACGGTCGTTGGGCGAGGCCATTATGGAAGTCGTCAACCGCCGTAGTCCAGCGGGCGCCCTTCAGAACTTCCCAATCTCTGCCCGGCCGCAAGGCTAGGCCAGGAGCCGCAGCGAGAATTGTATGTGTGGTATCGTTGGATATGTTGGCCCGCGGCCTGCTTGGCCCATTGTTTTGCAAGGGCTACAGCGCCTGGAGTACCGCGGTTATGATAGCGCGGGCGTCGCCATCCAAGATGCCAAGGGGCATTTGCACTATCGCAGGGCGGTGGGGAAGGTAACCGGTCTGGCGCCGGCCAATTCTGAAGATTTTCCCCAGGGTAGTGTTGGTCTAGGACATACGCGTTGGGCAACCCACGGCCGGCCTTCCGAGGCCAATGCCCATCCCCACACCGATTGCCAGGGCCGCGTGGCGGTAGTGCATAACGGCATTGTGGAAAACTTCATGGAGCTAAAGGCCCAGCTTTTAGAGCGTGGGCATCGGTTCACTTCTGAGACCGATACGGAAGTTATCGCTCACCTTTTGGAGGAGCGATTGGACCGCGGCGCCAGTTTCGTCCAGGCTTTCCAGGAACTGGGCGGCATTCTCCGGGGATCCCAGGCGGTGGCCGCCATCTTGCGCGATACCCGCCAGATTTGCGCCATGCGGTTGGGACATGCGGGCGGCGTGGTGGCTGCATATCGCGACGGGGAAGCCATTGTGGGCAGCGACTTGCCGGCATTGATGCCCCTGCTGAAACAGGGCGGCCAAACCGTGGAGGTTGGTTTCCTGGAATCGGGGGAAATGGTGGTGGTGGACTCCAAAGGCATGGCTTATCAGGACCTTTCCGGCCATCCGCTGCAAAAAGAACTGCGCCCCGTTTCGCCTGAGGAAGTGCTGATTGACAAAGGCGGCTACCGGCACTTCATGCTTAAAGAGATTATGCAACAGCCGGAGGCAGTGGCCAGCGCGCTGCGGGGTCGTGTGGACTTTCAACGAGGTCGGGTAGTACTGCGGGAGTTGCCGCTCTCACTGCGGGAAATCAGGAGTCTTCGGCGCGTGTTGCTTTTGGGTTGTGGCACCAGCCTACATGCAGCTCAAGTGGGCCGGCACTTGATTGAACGTCTCGCCGGGATCCCTGCCGAATCTGAAAGCGCCTCCGAATTTCGTTACCGGCGGTCCTTTGTTGACCCACATACGCTGGTGGTGGCCATTGGCCAGTCCGGCGAGACGGCCGATACCGTGGCTGCCATGCAGGAAGCGAGGGACCACGGCGGCAGGCTGGTGGCTATTTGCAACGTGGAAGGCAGCCAAGCCACCCGGGTGGCGGAAGGCACATTGCACATGCGTTGCGGCGCTGAAATTGGAGTTGCCAGTTCCAAGACTTTCATCGCTTCGCTAGTTATCTTGAACCTTCTGGCCGTGTATTTGGGCCAGGTCCGTGGCGAACTGGGCGAGGAGCAAGCAGCTACTGAAGTGGATAATCTGGCGCGTCTGCCCAACCTTCTTGGGCAGGTGTTGAGTGACGTCACGCCCTACCCACGCCTGGCCCAAAAGCTGGACTCTTTCCACAACCTGTTGTTCCTGGGCCGGGGAATCAACGCCCCCATCGCTTCAGAAGGTGCGCTTAAGCTCAAGGAGATAAGCTACATCCACGCCGAAGGCTATCCCGCGGGTGAAATGAAGCACGGTCCCATTGCCTTGATTGACCGGCGCTTGGCTACCGTGGCGCTGGCGCCTAAAGATTCACTATACGATAAAATGGTGAACAATATTAAAGAAGTCAAGGCCCGGGATGGCATGGTGCTGGCGGTGGCTTCGGAAGGCGACCAGGAGCTAGCCAGCCAGGTGGACGAGGTAATCTACATACCCCAGGCATCGGAGCGCTTAACTCCTTTGCTGGCCACTTTGCCCTTACAGTTGTTGGCCTACCACGTGGCGGTGCGCCGCGGCTGTGATGTGGACCAGCCGCGTAACCTGGCCAAATCCGTAACTGTCGAGTAGCTGTTGGTCAATTTGCCCTGGCAGTATATCGTGGTTCCGCTCGTTACTCCGGCGAATAGCTGGTGTCTAGATACGGGTGTTGCTGAGGCCTACTGCTGGATTCCGGTGCAAGCCGGAAGAGCGAAAAGCTAATTGCCTCCCCTATCCCAGCAGGGCAATCGCACGTTCTATCCATCTGTAGGGGCGCCGCTGATTAAGTAGTCCCGATGAAATTGGAACGTATAGAGATCAGCACGCCGTGTGGTCTCGATACGTTCCGACGGTGTCGGGGCCACTCGACCAACGAATAGCCGAGAATGCAATTGCCCTGCCTATCTCAAGACGTTAGTGGGCCAATTTGGTCTTCGTCGTTCCGGCGTAAGCCGGAACCCAGTGGTGCGTCTCATCCTTATCCTTATCTGGGCACCCCGACGAGTCGGGGTGCGACGGATGGCGCCCAAGTAAACTGACCCACTACCCCCAAGACCATCGCCTTGCTATCCCTGGCGGAGCTTGTTATACTGCTGCCCGGCTTCCAATTAAGCCCCGGATCCGAAGCTGGCCCTCCAGACTGTAAAGTAGTGCAGACTCCCTTGTCTCCAAATTCGGAACTCCATTTCCCCCTTCGGGTTATGGCCCCCGCCACCACCGCAAACCTGGGGCCGGGGTTTGATTGCCTGGGCATGGCCCTGGACCTCTGGAATGAGTTGGAATTAGTAGCTCCCTCGGCAAGCCCGCTAGTGGAAGTGTTGGGCGAAGGCGCCGGAGAGCTGCCAGGCGATGCCAGCAACCTGGTCTATCGCGCTATCAGCTTTCTTTACGGAGAGGCAGGCGTAGAAGTCCCCGCATTGCACCTGCGGTGCCACAACGTGGTGCCTTTGAAGCGCGGGTTGGGCAGCAGCGCCGCCGCCATTGCCAGTGGTCTGGTAGCCGCCAATGCCCTGTGCGGCAACCCCTTTGGCGGCAAAGAACTGCTGGAAATGGCCGCCACTATTGAAGGCCATCCAGACAACGTAGCCGCCGCAGTCTTGGGGGGGCTGCAACTGGTCGTCTCGGAAGACCGCAAACTATACTCTGCGCCGGTTAACCTGCCGCCCACGCTCCACGCGGTGGTTTACATCCCCGAATTTCGCATGGCTACGTCCGAGGCGCGGGCCGTGCTGCCCGCCAGCTATAGCCGGGGGGACGCCGTTTTTAACATGGGCCGCGCCGCCTTGTTGGTGTTGGGCATGGCGGCCAATCGCCTGGAGTATTTAAACATTGCGACCCAGGACCGGCTGCACCAGCCTTACCGGCAAGCCTTGTTTCCGGCCATGAAATTGCTGTTCCAGGCGGCCAGGGACGCTGGTGCGCTGGGAGTTTTCCTATCCGGCAGCGGCTCCACCGTGCTGGCGCTGACCGATGGGCGGGAGATGACCGTGGCCTATGAAATGGCCGAGGCAGCCCGGCAGGCGGGAATAGAAGGGCAAGTGAAAATAACTCGCCCGGCGCTGGAGGGGGCCCACGTAGTGGGTCAGCCATGAAACTGGTAGTCCACAAGTACGGCGGCAGCTCCGTGGCCGACGCGCAAAAGATTATCAACGTGGCCCGGCGCATTGGGCGGGTGCGGGACAGCGGCGCCCAGGTAGTCACCGTGGTCTCGGCTATGGGTGATACCACCGACGACTTGATCAAGCTGGCCCACACCGTGTCGCAAGAACCAGATCCCAGAGAATTGGACGTATTGCTGTCCACGGGAGAACTGGTGTCTTGCACCCTGCTGGCTATGGCCTTGCGGGACATGGGGTATGACGCGGTGAGCCTCAGCGGCTTTCAGGCTGGAATCCATACCGACACTACCTACGGCAAGGCCCGCATCTACGGAGTGGATGCCCAGCGCATCACCAAGGAACTGGACCGCGGCCGCCTGGTTGTTGTGGCGGGCTTTCAGGGCATCACCGAAGCCCAGGATGTCACGACCCTGGGCCGAGGCGGGTCCGATACTACTGCGGTGGCGCTGGCTGCTGCCCTGCATGCCGACCGCTGCGAAGTTTATACCGACGTGGAAGGCATCTATACCGCCGATCCCAGAATAGTGCCGGAGGCCCGCAAGCTGCTGGAAATCGGCTATCAAGAGATGCTGGAACTGGCCAGTTCCGGCGCCAAAATGCACCCTCGCTCCATCGAATTGGGCGCAGTTTACAAGGTCCCCATTTACGTAGCCTCAACCTTTGTGGATGCTCCTGGGACCCTAATTCACCAGGGGCCGGACGAACACCAAATGGAAAACAGGATTAAAGTAACTGGCATTGCCTACCAGGCCAAAATCGCCAAAATAACGGTTCGGGGGGTGCCGGACCGGCCGGGGGTGGCCGCTTCACTTTTTGAGCCGCTGGCCCAGGCAGGCATTAGCGTGGACACCATTGTGCAGAACACCGGCATGGAGCGCATGACCGACATCAGCTTTACCGTGAACCGCAGCGACGTTCCCCGCGCCCTACAAGAGGTGCAAAAGGTGCTGCCGGTAATTGGCGCCGCCGAAGTTGTCACTGACCCCAGCCTGGCCTCGGTTAGTATTGTGGGCGCAGGGATGCAAAATACCCCCGGATACGCTTCACGCATGTTCCGCATCCTGGCCGACGGCGGGATCAACATCGAACTCATTACTACTTCAGAGATACGCATCTCCTGCATTATCAAAGAGGAGCAGGTCCGCCAGGCGGTGAGGCTCCTGCACCAGGGTTTCCACTTAGACCGGGAACCCTGATAGGATGCACTGTTTTGTCCCAGCCTTTTCTTTCCGTGGTGGTGCCAGCTTACAATGAAGCAGGCCGCATCATGGGCACGCTGGAACAGTTAAATGAATTTCTCAGCCGCCAAACCTACGCTTGGGAAGTGGTCGTAGTGGACGATGGCAGCACCGATGGTACGGCGTCTCTGGTCAATGGCTATGCCGCGGGGTATCCCCAATTCCGCTTGTTGCCCAGGCCCCACCGCGGCAAGGGCGGCGCGGTCAAAGCTGGGATGCTGGCTGCCGCAGGCAAGTACCGGTTTCTGTGCGATGCCGACCTGTCCATGCCAGTAGAGCAACTGAGCCGGTTCCTGCCTCCTGTCCTTGAGGGAATAGATGTGGCCGTAGGCTCCAGGGAACTGGCGGACTCCCGGCGGTTGGGCGAGCCCGCCCGGCGTCACCTGATGGGGCGCGCCTATAACTGGCTGGTGCGGCGGCTGGCGGTGCCTGGCATTCAGGATACCCAGTGCGGGTTCAAGTGCTTCAGGGAGACGGCGGCAGTGCAACTCTTTGAGCGCCAGACCCTGGATGGGTTTGCCTTCGACGTGGAGATACTGTTTTTGGCCCGCAAGGCCGGCCTGGGGGTGCAGGAAGTGGCCATTGACTGGCACTACCGGGACCAGAGCCGGGTGCGGGCCTTGCGCGATTCTGCGGCAATGACCTGGGACCTGTTCCGGGTCCGATGGCGCAGTATGCGGGGCGGCTACGGGTCATGGGCTTAGGCGGACTGGCGGAAGCGGCCGAGGAGCGAGGGGATTGTGGGAACTGAGGGTGGAAACCGGGTGACTAATGGAGAAACCTTGGGGAATCTGTGGCAAGAGGCCTAAATTGCCCTTGACCGCTCGCCGCATTTTGGTGTAACTGTATGGGTAAGCAATCCAATGTCCCTGCCGGGATCACTAAAGGCTGAACCTCCGGATAGGAGGTGTTCGGCATGGAGCTAATAGCGGACAAGGGTAGTCATGGAATCTGTGCAGACTGCAGGTAATCTGAAACTCAAGAGAGATCTTACTAAAGAAGCCATTGATTTGGCTTTGAAGGGCGAGTGGGATGCCGCTTCGCAGGTGAACCGGGAAATTCTCGACCAGTTCGCCGATGATGTGGACTCCATGAACCGCCTGGGTAAGGCGCTGCTGGAGCTGGGCCAGTACGGGGAAGCCCGTGTGGTGCTGGACAAGGTAATTACCAGGGCGCCCTATAACACCATCGCCAAAAAGAACTTGGCACGCCTGGCCCAGTTGGAGAGCGCCCCCACTTCCTGCAAGCAGGGCCGCAAGCCCGGCGGCACCCCGCAACTTTTTATTGAAGAAAGCGGAAAGTCTGGCACTACTGTATTGCAGCAGCCAGTCAGCAGGCGCGTGGCCGCTACCGTAGCCCCAGGAGACCCTGTTACCCTCACTGTCGAAGGCCAGTGCATCAAGGTTTTCACGCGGGATGAAGAGTATCTGGGCAAGGTGGAACCCAAGCTGGGCAAAAGGCTTATCCGTCTCATTGAGGGTGGGAACAAATATACCGCTGCGATTATCGGAGTCAGTGAGCGCGGCATTTCCATCATCATTCGTGAAACCTACCGGGACCCTCGGCTTCACGGTGTCTGCTCCTTTCCCTCCAAGAGCAAGGACGAGAACCGTTTGTACTTGGGCGAAGACCTGGTGCGTTACGAGGACGATGTGGAGGCGGAAGACGAGGAGGGTGAAAGTGATGACGAAAGTTCAAATCGCCGGGAGGATGATGACCGGGACGGCGAGAATGAGTGGGAAGAATAGAGTAGCCTGAGCAGCTCTTGAAAAGCATGACCCCAGGGAACTCCCTGGGGTCACATCTTTTCTGCGATAGTAGCGGCTATCGAGACATGCCGGCTATGCCCAGGGCGGAAGCTATGAGGTAGAGAGGGAAAATACCTATTAAGAAAACCACTACTACTACTCCAACGGCCCGGAGGGTGCTGGTGTAGTCTAACGCCTGGCGCACCGCTATGACCATGGCTGCTGCCTGCCAAAGCAAGGTTATTATGGCAATGAGTGGCCCAATGACCGGGATGAAGAAGAGGATCTGAAACACTCCCGGGGACTGAGCGAAGCCAGTGGTCCTGGCCAGCTGGCTCCAGTTGGCGTGGGTGCCCTGAGTCTTGAACACAGAAGTGCCCAGGATGAAGGTTAGCAAAGCCCAAAATGCCCACCAGACTATTCCCCGGACAACGCCGAATGCTACGTCTTTCACCAGCCAGCCAAGCTTTTCCGCTTCGCCAGCGCCGCCTACCCCGCCAAAAGCGGTAGCCAACACTGCGCCAATGGCTGAGGCAATGGACACCATGATGACCACCATCATTGCCTGGGAATTGGCCTTGGGGTCTGCCTCCACCTCTTCAAAGGTGTGGACATTCAGCTTGGCTGCGCCAATCATCCTCTGGATCATTGGCGTACCAGCCGCCATGGGTTGTGCCCCGGTCGTCATAAATACCCCCTAACTTGTAGTTCCTGGGTCCGTTCGGCGGCCGCTGGCTGCTGTCGCCAGAGCTTTGCCACCAATGCGACCAGCCAACCTGCGAAAGCCTGGAGCCAACCCAGGTATTGGCGCCCCATTGGGGACTTACTTATGGAAGTCCAGGGACGCTTTTCAGGCAACCCAGCGCTCGGAAGCCCCGCTATTATACTGCACTTCCCGGCGTGTGGCTATCCTGCGTATTCACTCACCTAAAATGTTACCCAAAGGGGTATGGTTCCCTCAGCTAGAAATGTTACCGAGGGAATCATGGCGAGTGAAGAGAAGATGACCGTGGATGAACGGCGCAAGTACCTGAAATTGAT
>Ga0194121_10002220_pt1 | contig 31210 bp, 26 predicted proteins | sample TA2MahCa50mmetaG_FD_148609 | JGI IMG/M metagenome (GOLD analysis project Ga0194121, IMG submission 148609) | Freshwater microbial communities from Lake Tanganyika, Tanzania - TA2015020 Mahale Deep Cast 50m | ecosystem: Environmental > Aquatic > Freshwater > Lake | place: Tanzania: Lake...
AGGCAGCCGACCGCACTCGCGCTCGAACTGAGGCCGCAGGGCAGGAGTTGAGGTGCGCCCCGCGCGGGCAGCCACGGACATAGCTTCGGAGCGAACGCCGAAGTGTTATGAAGAGATTTTTTGCAAAGTCACCTGGCCGTGAGCGGAAGGCGTGTGCCTGTCCACCAGCAAAACCGGCAGAGGAGTTCCTTTGCGCAACCGTACACCACTAAACGAAAAGAAGGGAAATTGTCTTATGATTATCAGTCCAAACCAACCCGCGTTGGATTCACCCCAACCGCAGAGTCGGTCCCGCTCATCACTGACCAAGTCGCTGGCCCGGCTGGCCTCCGGCCCGCGGCAGGTGCTGCCGGTCGATGAGGAAGCCAGTCTGGCCCGATCCCTCAAATTTGCCGCGCGCATCGCCCAGAACGTGGCGGCGAGCGCGAGTGTCGAGAATGCCGTTCACTTCAGCCAGGCGCAGGAAGGCCTGCTCGAGAAGGTTCGGCAAGCCCTCGACCGGATGAGCGAGTTGTCCGAGCTGGCCCAGAACACCCGGTCGGATTTGCCCCGTTACGAAGGCGAATTCACCCAGTTGCAGGCTTACATCAGCGACATCACCGGCAAGCAATTCAATGGCATCCGGCTCTTTGGCAGCACGCCTCCGGTGCTGGCGAGTGAGGGCGAGGCCGCCGCGCCGGCCTTGAAAGAAATCAACCTGGCCGGTCCCACCACAACCGGCGTGCTCAATGCCTACAGCGGCATTTCCATTTCAAGTTCGGTGGCGGCCAAGTGCGCCCTGGACCAGTGCAAGATCGCCATCCAGGCGCTGGCCCACCTGAGGTCGCACGTCAACGTCAACCTGCAGCGCCTGATCCTCACCCGCGAGCAATTGAGCATTCACAATGAAAACCTGTCCGCGGCAGGCCGCCGAATCGCGAATCCCAATGCGGCGCCGGGCGGCGCGGACTTCGCGCTCCTGAACATCCTGGTGCAATCCGGAGCCGCGATGCTCGCCGGAGTTCCGCAGCGTTCGCTGCGCCTTGCCGACGTCGGCGAGCCGGCCACAAGCCAGCGGAGTTCATGACATGATTTTCACGGAGTCAGCGGGTTGGGCTGCGGTCGCGCACCTTTGCGGTGCCGCGCGAGTCGCGCCGAGACGCCGTGATCTGACAGATTTGGCGCGGACGGCAGGGATGAGCGGGATGCGTGTCTGGCAAACCGTTCAAGGATGCCGGCCAGCCTTGGGCCGCGATGAGCCGAGTGATCGCACAGGACATGGAAAACGCCTGAACCAGTTTTCCCGACGGCAACGGATGCCGCGAGACCAATCAGACAAAAGGATTTGTCGTATGAGTCCATAGCATGTTTGTCCATCGAGTGGCGGGGCAGAAACCTGCCCGCTCAATTCCAGAGACGTGTTGGAACGGCCCTGAAGCCCGGATCTGAGCCGGAGTGCCGGGTCGCGCCTGCCCGCGTTCGTGGCGGACAAGAATGTCCGTGCTGACGCCGGGGCGTGCGACTGCACCGGCTAAAGATCAAGGCCTCGGCCGGTGGAGTTGGCGTGTGCCCACAGGGCGTGGGCCCGAGTGACGCCACGGACATAGCTTCGGAGCGAACACCGAAGCGGTTGTATGAACGAAATTTTTTCGGAGTCGTGCGGTCGTGCACGGAAAAGGGCTGGGCAAGATCCATGCCCTGAAGGCCCGCGATTCCCGGGCAAGACAGATTGGGTCGGAGCGACGCAGAAGAACTGCGCCCTGTGCGGGGCGTTGTTCGCGCCGCCAACCGGCCTGAAGTGGCGGTGGTCTCAGCCATCGCGCAGGAGAATGGAAAACGCCTGAACAAAATTTTTCCCGGCAGGGATGCCGCGCAGAAACAAAAAACAAAACCTCAAACCTCAAAAACAAAGATCAGTTATGATGAGCCTCAATACCAATGTAGCGTCGCTGCAAGCAGCGCGTCTCTTAACTCAATCCAGCTCCGCGCTGACGAAATCGTTGGCCCGCTTGTCCTCCGGATCGAAGATCGTTTCGCCCGAAGACGATCCGGGCGGCCTCAGCCAGGGAGTGCGCCTGGGCGCCCAGATCACCCGCAACGCCGCCGCCAACGCGATCGTGGGCAACGCCGTCTCCTTCAGCCAGACCCAGGACGGCTTCCTGGAAACGGTGCAAAAGAAACTCGACCGGATGAGCGAACTCACGGTTCTGGCGCAAGACGCCACCAAGACCAACGGGGATTTGTCCAATTACCAATCTGAGTTCACGGCGCTCCAGGCCTACATCAGTGACGTGACGAACAAGACCTACAACGGGATCACATTGTTCGCGTCTTCCGGCATCGCCGTCACGACAGACAGCGATGGCGTGACTTTCGCGCTCGGGTCCGCCGAGTTGGCGGGCGCCACTTCGACGGGCGTGATTAACGCTTACAGCGGAATTTCCATCTCGACTTCCACGGCTGCGTATTCGGCCCTGAACCAGATCAAGACGGCGATCCAGGCCCTGGCGAGCATGCGCGCCGTGGTCGGGGCGAACATCTCCCGGTTGAATCTCACCAGCGACCAGTTGGAGATCCTGAACGAGAACCTTGTGGCAGCCAAAGGCCGGATGATGGATACCGACGTCGCCATGGAAAGCACCGAGTTCGCGCGGTTGAACATCCTGGTGCAATCCGGAACCACCATGCTCGCGCAAGCCAACGCGCAACCGCAGTTGGCTCTGACGCTCCTGCGCTAAGCCCACAATCTTTTCATCCTAAAAGACAAGACAACAACAGTTAAAACAAAGACGACAGAAACTATGATCAACCTCAATACAAACGTAGCCTCCATGAGCGCGGCCCGGTTGCTGAGCCATTCCAACACTGCGCTGACCAAATCACTGGCTCGCCTATCCTCGGGGTCGAGAATCGTCTCGCCGGAAGACGATCCCGGTGGATTGGGTCAATCGCTCCGGCTTGTCAGCCAGATGAACCGCGTCAGCGCAGCCAACACCAATGTGAGCAACGCCGTCTCCTTCAGCCAGACGCAGGACGGCTTCCTGCAAACGGTGCAGGAAAAACTCGACCGGATGAGCGAACTCTCGGTTCTGGCGCAGGACGCCACCAAAACCAACGGCGATCTTTCCAATTACCAGGCCGAATTCACCTCGCTGCAAGCCTACATCAGCGACGTCACGAACAAGACCTATAATGGGATCACCTTGTTCGGCAGCAGTGGCGTCGCAGTGACGGTCAACGCGGACGCCGTGACCTTCGCGCTGGGAGCGGCGGATCTCGCGGGCGCCGCCTCCACCGGCGTGATCAACGCGTACAGCGGGATTTCCGTCTCTACGTCCACGGCGGCGCTCAGCGCGTTGAATCAGATCAAGACCGCCATTCAGGCCCTGGCCGGCATGCGCGCCACGGTCGGGGCGAACATCTCGCGGTTGAATCTCACCAGCGAGCAGTTGACGGTGCTGAAGGAGAATCTCGCCGCGGCCAACAGCCGGATCGCGGATACCGACATCGCCTCGGAGAGCGCGGAATTCGTGCGGCTGAACATTCTGGTCCAAGCCGGAACTACCATGCTGGCACAGGCGAACGCTCAGCCTGGCATAGCCTTAACGCTTCTGCGGTAAGACCAAGGGCGTCTCAAAAACTGGGATCGCCCGCACCACATAGGTCATCGGGCCTTCGTCACGTCCCGACGACCGGAATTTAACAGACGGCTCACGCGGTTTGAGGTTCCGCGGAGCAAGGTCGGTCCGAGTGCAAGGACGCACCGGACCGATCCTATTTCTTTCCTGGGAGCCGTATCCCCTTGATCTCTCACGAATTATCTGCCGGGTTACGCCGAAGAAGTCGGCGAATATCTGATGAACCACGCCGAGGACGATCTGATCGCGTTTTGCTTTGAGGTTTGGGCACAGTTCGAGAAGTGTGCTCAGATGCGCAAACGAATCCATATCGAGTGACCGAAGAACCCTTCAATCCGCCCGGCCAGGAGCCTGTCCATCTCCCCATTGATGGCGTCCTGGACTTGCACACTTTCCAGCCCAGGGAAATCAAAGAACTGGTGCCGGATTACCTCGCGGCCTGCCGGGAGCGCGGGATTCTCCGGGTGCGGATCATCCATGGCAAAGGAATCGGCAACTTGCGTCGCACGGTTCACGCAATCCTGGCCCGGCTGCCGGAAGTGGCGTCCTTCTCGCTGGCGAGCGAACCGTTCGGAAGTTGGGGCGCCACGATCGTGCATCTGCGCGGTCCGGCACAAGCAGGAGGAGACGGTGCGGCGAGGACGCGGGGAAAGTAATCAGTAGTCAGTAATCAGTGAATCAGTGTCATCTCATGGCCTCCGTTGCCTCCTGTTAAGTTGAGTTCTTATGATAACCAAGGATTAGCAGGGTCCGAACTTGCCAGTTTCCGCCGCTTTCAGATATGGTGCGGGCATGGCACAAGCCACCACGGCGGAACCCGCCAAGAAAAAGCGCGGCCTGCTTTCGTTGCTGCCGATCATTGCCCTGGTCGTGATTCTTCCGGTCGGAGGATGGTTCGGCTACGACTTCTACAGAAAGAAGAAGGCCGGCGCTGGCGAAAGCGCCGGGGCAGGCGCGGGGGCGCATGGCAAGCCGGAAGGGAAGCCGGCCGAAAAAGGCGAAGGCGGGCACGGGAAGGAAGCCAAACATACTTTGCGCATGCCGCCGCGATTGGCGTTGCCGATCGCGGATAGCCCGCTGGTGTACCTGGCGGGCGACCCCAGCAAGGACATCCCGCCCCGCATCGTGACCACAAACGCCTTCAAAGTGAACAGCATCAGACCGTACAAGATCACGATCATGTTCGCGGACCAGACCAAAAAGAAACACTTTGGCGTGATGCAGCTTTATCTGGCCGGACAAGATACCGAGGGGTTGATGCGCGTGATTAACGAAAAACAGGCCGTCCTTTACGAGAACATCACGAACCTGCTTTCGGCCAAGATGCACCGGGACGTGAGAAGACTTGGGTTCCGGAATCTCCTCCGGTCAGAGATCACGGTGCTGGTGAATCAAATTCTGGAGACGAATCTCGTTCAAGAAGTGATCATCCCGGAGTTCATCACCCAATGAACCTTTGACTAATTCGCCGGACCTGGTACAACGCTGCCCGTTACTGAACCAAAACCGTTTATCCAAATCATTCGCATGAAAAAAATCGCTGTTTGTTTGATGCTCGCCGCGTTCGCCATGGGGTCTTCCGTGCAAGCCGGAGACAAAGCTGCCAACGCCAAGGCCAATACCTCGAAAACCACTTGCTCCGCCACAGTGCAGGCGAGCTGCGGCGAAAAGACCGCGTGCTGCGCGAAGACGGTCGCCGCCAAAGTCCGTCACGCCAAACGCGGCGCGACCCTTCTGGCGCGGCTGTAATCCTCAACTCTCCAGAAATCCCCGGCCCGGCACATGGGCCGGGGATTTTTTTTCTTTTGTCTTCCCAGTCGGAGGCATGCCCAGAGTCCGTTTTGCCTCGTTTCCCTCCCGCCACATTCTAAAGCCCATTCACCGCGAACCAGGTCTCTTTGCTGGCGGTTGATAATCGCGGTGCCAGTAAAGCGATTCAGTGAGTAACTGCCAAACCTGACCTTGGGGGTGACAGCATTGTTTTCGATCGATGCAAACAGACGCGAGGCCTCAGCCGCAACATACTGGGAGCTTTGTGTCCAAGCCAGATGCACAGACCCTTAGAGATCCGGTTTCGCGACCGGCACCGCCGCCACCGGCGACCATCTCGTGGATAATCGCCGCCAGTGGAGCTTTTGGGCGAGATCATCCAGCAGGGAATACGCGACGGGAGTCACGACCAGCGTCAGGAGCAAACAGAGCGATTGGCCGCCGATGACGACGACCGCGACCGCTCGACGTTCTTCGGCGCCCGGGCCGGCGCCGAGCGCCAGGGGCAACATGCCCGCCACCAGCGCCAGCGTCGTCATCAGGATCGGCCGCAACCGATCCCGGTTCGCCTGCATGATCGCGGCCATCCGTTCCATGCCCGTTGCGCGCAGCGTGTTCATGTGATCGATCTGAAGAATGGCATTCTTCTTCACCACGCCGAAGAGCACCAGGATTCCCAGGGCCGAATACAAATTGATCGTGTTATCTGTCAGCCAGATCGAAAGCATGGCGAACGGCACGGAGATGGGTAGAGAAAGCAGAATGGTGAACGGATGGACCACGCTCTCGAATTGCGAGGCAAGGATGAGATACATAAGAATGACCGAAAGCAGAAACGCCCAGAGAAATTCCCGGAAAGTGGCTTCCAGTTCGCGCGCCCGGCCCGAAACGCGCGTCGTGTAACCCATCGGCAAATTCATTTCTTTCACAGCCTCGCGAAGCGCTTCGATCCGGTCGCCCATCGCGAAGCCGGGAGCGACCGAGCCGCGCAGGCTGACCTGTCGCTGGCGGTCCACGCGGTCGATGCGCGAGGCGGTCTGCCCCGGGACGATCTGCACCAGATTGTCCAGCCGCACCAGGCTGCCGTTCTGGCGCGGCACATAGATGCGCGAGATAGTGGAGGGATCGTTGCGTCCGCCCTCGGCCAAACGCAGTTGCACGTCGTAGTCTTCGTTCAAGGTCGGATCGCGGAAGCGCGACACCCGCTGATCGCCGCCCACCATGATGCGCAGCGCCGTGGCGATGTCATCGGTATCCACACCCAACGCGGCGGCGCGGACGCGGTCGATCTCCACGCGCAGTTCGGGTTTGTCGAGTTTCAAGGTGGTGTCTGCGTCCACGACCCCTAATTCCGGCGCTTTCTTTCGCAGTGTTTCCGCGTAAGCGGACAGGGATCCCAGATCGGGCCCGAGCAACGAGAAATCGACTTCGTAATTCGGTCCCCCCAGGTTGATGGACGACTGGCTGCTCCGGATGGAAACGCGCAGATCCGAATACTTCTTCATGCGACGCCGCACTTCCTGGATCACATCGCGCTGGCTGTAATTGCCCTGGAAAGCCCGGAGCGGATTCAGGCTCAGCAACCGGCCCCAACGGAACACCCGTTCCTTGTGCGGCGCGAGGCTGACGTAGATTCGCCCGTGGTTGACGCTGCCGAGAGAGCCACTGCCGCCCACCGAAGCCAGCACCGTGCGCACAGCCGGAAGGTTGCGCAATTCCTTTTCCAAAACCTGGAGCGTCACGTCCATCGCGGCCAGGCTGGTGCCTTCCCGCGTGGTCACACTGATCTCGAATTCGCCTTCGTCCGTGTTTCCCGGCGTATATTCCTGCCGCACGACTTTGTAGAGCGGGATGGACGTGAGCATGACGAGCACGGCGACACTCGCGACCCAGAGCCGATGGCGCATGGCGAACCCTAGAATCGACGAGTAACCCCGGTCAATCCATGCGTAGAAACCGCGCCGCGACCGCGCCACGGCATGGCTTCCCGAAGACGCAAGCTGGCTCAAGCTGAAAAGGCGCGCGCTCATCATCGGCGTCAGCGTGAACGAAACCAGCAAGCTCACCAGCACCGCCACCGCCGCGGTCAACCCGAATTGAAACAGAAACCGCCCGGCAATGCTCGACATGAACGAGACCGGCACGAAAATCACCACCAGGCTGAACGTCGTGGCCATGACCGCCAGGCTGATCTCCGCCGTGGCCGCGCGCGCCGCCTCGAACGCGCTCATCTTCTTTTCCTCGACGAATCGAAAAATGTTCTCGAGCACGACGATGGCGTCGTCGATGACGATGCCGACCATGAGCACCAGCGCGAGCATGGTGACGCTGTTCAAGCTGAAGTTGAGCGCCCACATCATGCCGAAGGTTGAAATCACGGAAGTCGGGATTGCCAGGGCCGCGATAAAGGTTGCCCGCCAATTGCGCATGAACAGCAGCACGACGGAGCTGGCCAGGATGCTCCCCAGCACGAGGTGCCGGTTGATTTCGTGCAAAGCTTCGTAAATGTAGTGGGATTGATCCCGGGTCACTTCCAACCGCGCGTCCGGCGGGAGAACCTTGGCCAGCTCAGCCAGTTTCTCCTTCACGGCCTCGATGACCGCCGTCGTATTGGCTCCGGACTGGCGGCGCAGCTCCATCATGACCGTGGGCACTCCATCCAGCCGGCCGAGCGAACGCTGCTCTTTCGTGCCGTCCTCGGACCAACCCAGATCGCGGATACGAATCGGAGAGCCATTGACCGTTGCGACCACGAGATCGTTGAACGCTTTGGGATCGGTGATGCGGCCCAGCGTGCGAAGCGCATGTTCGCGCAATGGCCCGGTGACGTTTCCCCCGGGGACGTTCGCGTTTTGCCGGACGATGGCTTCGCGCACGGCAGTGATAGGGATTTGATACGCCGCGAGCCGGTCCGCATCGATCCAGATATTGATCGCGCGTTCCAATCCGCCCAGGATTTCGACTTCGCCGACGCCGAGGCAGCGTTCGAGCTGGACCTTGACGATTTTGTCCGCCATCTCGGTCAGCTCGCGCCGGGAGCGTTGGCCCGACAGGGCGATGGTCATGATCGGGGATTGGTCGGTGTCAAATTTGGAAATCAGCGGCGGATCGGCGTCGCGGGGCAAATCGCGCAAAACGGCCGCCACGCGGTCGCGCACGTCCTGGGCTGCGGAATCCACGTCGCGATTCAAATCAAACGTGGCAATGATAAAGGAACTCCCGACGCCTGAGATGGAACGCAATTCCTTGATCCCTTCGACCGTATTGACGACCTCTTCGATGCGATGCGAGACGAGCGCCTCCACCTCCGCAGGCGACGCCCCCGGCAGCCGCGTGGAAATTCGAATCGTCGGCAGATCGACCGAGGGATAGCGATCGACCTGCAAGTGCAGATACCCCGCCGCTCCGACGACCACAAGCGCCAGAATGAGCATGCTGGCGAAGACCGGGCGCCGGATGCAGACTTCAGCTAACTTGCGCATAGCCAATCAAGCCGATGGTGGGGCGACGCTCCCGCGGGGCCTTGTCCATGCTTCTGAAGCTCGTTTTCAGTGGCAACGCGCCGGTGGTTTGATCGTCACCTTTCCCCTCACCCCAGCCCTCTCTCTTGGGGAGAGGGAGAACAGCTTCCAGCGCTAGGCGCGAATGATGCCTTGCGGTTGGTCCACCGTGCGAACCGTGATTCCCTCTCCCAGGGGAGAGGGCCAGGGTGAGGGGAAAGGGAGCGGACACTGGCCGGTTGCTTGCAAGATCGCCTGCGGCGCCAGCCACTGAAAACAGCGAAGGACTGAGAATTCTCAGTCCATAGGAGAGGTTAGCTAGGGAAAGTGCGTTCAAAGATTCACAAGGCTTTGCCGGTTAGGAATCGGCCGCGTTGACTGGTTGCCCGGACAGAACATCGCCCGGATCGATGATCACGACGTCGCCCATTTCCAGGCCGGAGACAACCTCGATGGAATCGCCAACCCGCCGGCCGGTCGTGACCCGTTTCTCGAGCGCTTTGCCATCCCGGACGACAAACACTTTCTCGACACCGGCAAACGAGGACAGAGCATTCACGGGAACCAGAATCCCGCGCGAGGTGTTGTCCGTGACGATTTCCGCTTTGGCGAAAGATCCCGGACGCAGCTCGCCGGGATTCACCACGTCGGCTTCGACCCAGAGCATGCGCGTCAATTCTTCGATGGCCGGACTGAGCCGTTTGATTTCGCCCGTATAGACGTTCGTGTTGCCTTCGACCTTTAGCCGCACTTTTTGGGCGACCCGAATATTGCCGGCTTCGCGCTCCGGGACCTCCAGCCGCAAACGGAGTGGATTCATCCGGACGAGAGTCACCAGCGGCGTTCCGGAACTCAGAAACTCTCCGGCATTGGCCCGGCGCTCTTGAATGACGCCATCGAACGGCGCGCGGGTCTCGGTATCGATCAACTGCTGGCGCGCGATCTCCAGCTCGGCTTTGCGTTGCGCCAGCAGAGCCTGGCGATTCCGCACTTCGAGCAAGGCATCCTCGTAACGGCTCTGCGCTACCTTGTGCGCCGCGTCTGTGGTTTCCAATTCCGATGCGGAAAGAATGCCTTGCTCGGACAACTTGAGCACGCGGTCGCGATTGGCTTTGGCCTCATCCAGCAAGGCGCGCATTTGCCGGACGGTGCTGGTCTTTTCAATGTCAGTCACGTGGTCCGTGCCCTCGGGAGTCAGGCCCAGGCGCACGCGAGCCTGGCTCAACAGCGCTTCTGCTTGCTGGAGTTCCAACTGAGAGTCGCGCGGCTCGATTTGCGCGATCAACTCACCTTGATGCACGACGCTCCCCAAATCCACGGCTACGGTCTGAAGTCGGCCCGAGACTTTGGTGCTGAGTGTGGCACGATCCAGAGCAGCCAAAGAGCCGACTGCGTTTACGATTTGTTCGAGTGGAGAGGCCGCCACGCGCACGGTTTTGACGCGCCGGGGCGGCGCCGCGGACTCCGCCGTCTTCTGCCGCGAGGAGGACGAATCGCCCCGCTCGCAGCCGGTCCAAAGCATCGAGCTGCCGGCCAGCGCCAAAAACAAAATCAACTGAACCAACTCTCTACGCACGCGATTTGTGTGAGGCAGATTAAGCCAAGCCGCCCGCTCCTGCAATCGTTTAGCCTCATGTCCGAAGCTGCATCCGGTACACTGCCCTCGAATCTCCAACGGCGAAACTCCCTCTCCTCCATGAAGTGGAGGTCTCGGTCCCATAAATAGAAACTGGCTGCTCCTCCCCAACCACTCCCATTCCTTCGTCCCGGGAGAGGGAGAAGACTGCGGGTGGCGGTGTCAGTCACGAGGCGGGGACGTCTCGCGAACTGGCAGGCTGGAAGCCTGCCCTACATTCGCCACGGCGTAGAGGTGTTTCATCGTTGCGACGTAGAGCACGCCGTGCGCGGCTGTCGCAGTGGCGCTGATGGGGCTGCCCAACTCGACTCGGCTCAGAATTTTCTTTTCCCGACTCGCCGCGAACACCCAGAAATCGCCCCGGCGCGTGCCCAGATACACTTTGCCATCCGCCACGAGCGGGGAAGCCCAGACGTCACCCTTCAATTCGTGCGTCCAATACGGCTTGCCCGTGCCGGCATCGATGCAGTGCACGGTGCGGCCCACGTCCGCAATGAAAACAAGGCCGTCGTGCACGGCCGGCGTGGACACCGTGTGTTTGACGAGCGGATACGACCAGATTTCTCCCGTGCGCGTGATGTCGCCGGTTTTCGTGGCGTCGATGCACTTGAGCCATGCGCCATTTTTGCCCCAGAAAAGATCACCGCCACCCGCGACGTAGATGCGGCCCTGATAGAACACGGGCATGCCGTAAATGTTGCTCGGACCTTCTTGCCGATTGCTGTTGTAGCGGTGGACGTTTTCCTTTGGCGCGGCTGGATCGAAGTCGAAGCGCCACGCTGTTTTCAGGTTCTGAACCCCCTCGTTCCGGTTGGCGGTGTCCACGCTGCGGGGATCTGGGTCCTTCGTAATGCGTAGAACGTGATCCGTAATTGGCTCGAAGGCGTACACGATGCCGTCGCCGCCGGCGAAGAAGATCAAAGGGCGGCCATTCACTTCGCCAAGCGAGGGCGCGGACCACGTGCAATGGAAAATGCGCGACGCGTTTCGCTCGTTCTCGCGCGCCAAAAGCCGGCCGGTGCGCTTATCGAACACGACCAGGCCCGGCGCGTCCGGGGTGCGAATGCGCTTGTGGGTGTTATCCACGCCTGTGCCGGAGTTCAGGTAAAGATGATCGCCCTGAATGAGAATCGAACTGTGCGCGGCGTCGTGCGACCAGATGCCCGCGCCGGTCGTCAGGTTGAACATCCAGAGAATGTCGGCGTCCAGCGGGCCGGGCGTCATCCTGGTAGCCGCCGACGTGGGGAGGCTCTGACCAACTTCGGATTGCGGATTGCGGATTGCGGAACTTCCACCGGTTTCGGATTTGGATCCGGTGATGGCGCTGTTTTGAGAGCCGGTTGGAGACTTGGGCGTCATATACGCGCCTTCGTCTTGGAACGGGCCGTCGTTGCCGTTAGCCAGCCCATTGAGGTCCAGACAAAGCACATCGCCGCGATTGCTGACGATATAGACGCGGTCGCCTTCGATGGTGGCGGGCGACGAAATGCCGCTGTTGGGCCAGTCGTGGTAAGGGTCCTCCTCGCGCTTGGGCACGACGAGTTGCCAGAGCAGTCGGCCATCCTTTTCGTCGAAGCACATCAACACGCCCCGGTCGCCCTGGTGCTTCGGGTCGCGCGGTTCGCCGTTGTTCGTGCCGATCAGGACGCGGCCCCGGGCCATCACCGGCGTGGAGTGGGATTCAGTGCCAAGGCGCGCGGTCCATTTGATGTTCTGGCCCGTCTCCGGTGAGAACGCTTCCGGCAGGCCCTTCTCACTGGAGACCATGTTGCGCGACCAGGCCTGGCCCCACTGAGGTTGCTCCGCGCCGAAGACCCAGGCTGCGGTGGCGACAAATACCGCGGCACAGACGGCTGGCAGAGGGAGATGCGGTTTGACAGCGTGTTTTGAAAACCACCACTGCTCGTAGCAGCCGACGTAAGGAGGCTCAAAATTCTTCGGGAAATCGGAAACATGGGCCTCCTTACGTCGGCTGCTACGATTTTCAAAGCACGCTCTGAGCTTCAGGTATTCACCGCTGTGATTCATTTTGAATTCCTATTCTCAATTTCCAATTTGGCTGGTCGCTGCCTACCGTCCTTCGCAATCGTTCACGAGCGAATCCGAGGTGACGGTTGTTGGACGCTGTTCGGGGAAGGAAACTTCATCCGTCAGCCCATGAACCGGGCGCCTGGAGCGCCGGTCTCCGATTCGGCGCGTTTCGGTGACGCCTTGTCATCGCGATTCAGATATTAACAAAAGCGAACGAAAGTCGGGTTAGTTGTGCTGGGGCGAGCATCGACGAACGGCTCGGCTGGAGCTTCGTCCTACCGTGGCTAACCGCCGTCAACGGCGCGGTCCGCGAGGAACGGTGTGTTACTTGTACGGCGCGACGTAAGTGCGAAACCATTCGTGGTCGGCGGCCTCGGTGCGGGGAAGCCAGGAGATATTGTTCGGGACCACGACGCTGCCGTTGCGCATCACCCGGTCCACACCCGGACTTCGCCAGCGGCGGATTTCCGCGTGCCCGTCCACAAAGCTCGCCCCGGCGGATTTGCCATGCCGGCCCGAGGGCGCGTCCAGCCAGGAGTTCTTGTTGTATTTGCGCAGATCGTCGAAGGCGAAAAAGTGCGAGTCATTGATGCTGTTCTCGTGCTCGTCGATGAGATTGAAGATGGCGGAGGGCCCGGGATCACTGACCGCGCTGAGCTTTGGCATGGTCGAGTAACTTGCGCGGTGGTTCTGCTCATACCTCCCATCCTTTCCTATATTCCATGCGGAGATAATGATTCGCCTCCGGCACGTTTGTGACTTTGAATTTCTTCGCGTCCCATTCGATCTTCACACCGGCGCGCAAGGCAACATTGCCAAGCAGCACGGCTTCCGTCATCGGCCCAGAGTAATCGAAATTGGAAAGGGCCTTGGGGCCGCCCTTACAGGCATTGAGCCACTCCTGGTGGTGGCTTCTCTCCCAGTCCGTCTGGCGCGGGAATCTCTCGGGGATGTTCTTGAAATCCGCGGCTTTTGCCCCCGACAAAAACGCGCCCGGCCCCCAATAACTCGGAACGAACAGCGTGTCCTTCTCCCCGATCATGATCACGCCGTTGCCGGGGAGTTCTTTGGTCTTCGCCAGTTCGGGCTCCGGTTTCTTGCCTCCGTCGTACCAGATCAGCTTCACCCGGGTCTGCGGTCCACGTGCCGCGAATTCGTAAGTGATGATTGACCAAACCGGCGCGGTTTCGCTGTTCACGTCAGAGGATTGCCCTTCCACGCTGATGGGATCGCGCAACTGCAACGCGAAGAACGCCAGGTCCATGTTGTGGCAAGCCATGTCGCCGAGCGCACCCGTGCCAAAATCCCAAAAGCCGCGCCATTTGAAGGGAACGTAAGCTGGGTTGTACGGTCGCGACGGCGCAACCCCCAACCACAAGTCCCAATCCAATGTCTCGGGAACTTTGGGGGCCTCCTTCGGATTGGGGCGGTCGATGCCTTGCGGCCACCAATTCCCTGGCCGATCGGTCCAGACATGGACCTCGCGCACTTTGCCGAGCACGCCGCCTTGAATCAACTCCACGAGGCGTCGCGTGTCCGGATTTGAGTGGCCCTGATTGCCCATTTGCGTGGCGACTTTGTGCTGGCGTGCGACCTCGGTCATTTGCCGGGCTTCATGGACGGTGTGCGTGAGCGGTTTCTGGCAATACACGTGTTTGCCCATCTTCATCGCTGTCAGCGCGGCAGGCGCGTGCATGTGGTCCGGCGTCGAAACCGTGACGGCGTCGATCCCTTGGCCCTCCTTGTCGAGCATGAGGCGAAAATCTTTGTAGCGTTTGGCGTGCGGATACTTCTTGAACGAGCCGGCCGCGTTGACTTCATCGACATCGCAAAGCGCCACGATGTTCTCGTGATCGACCACGGCGACGTCGCCGGCGCCTTTGCCGCCGACCCCGATTCCGGCAATGTTCAAACGTCCGTTCGCGCCAAGCACATTTCGGCTGGAGATAAGCGGGAAAGTCAGCGCACCGGCGGCGACGGCAGTGGATTTCAGGAATTGACGGCGAGTGAGAGCGTGAATGTTCATAAAGCGAAGTTAATCGGCTGCCACTCGCGCAGCCTCGTCGTGCTTGGGCGTCGAAGGATGCTTGTGTCGTGGCCGGTCAGCCGTGGCTGTCGGCGCCATGGCGCGGAGCCTTTGAATGATCGGAGGCAGATGCTCCAGCAAATAATCGACATCCGCGTCGGAATTGTAAAATCCCAGGCTGAACCGAACGCAGCCGCGCGCTCGTGACGGACTCAACCCCATCGCCGTCAGCACGTGCGAAGGATCGAGCGCGCCCGTCGTGCAGGCCGAGCCGCTGGAAGCGCAGACCCCAACGTGATCCAGCAACACCAGGATCGCTTCCGCCTCGACGCCATCGAACGCGATGTTCGACGTGTTGGGAAGCCGGGGATCCCTGGCGCCGGTTCGAATGGTGTGGGGGATGCCGGCAAGGATCGAGTTTTCGAGCCGGTCCCGCATTCGGCGCACGCGCGAATTCTCCTCGTCAATCCGCGCCATGACCAGGTCCGCGGCGCGGCCGAAACCCACGATGCTGGCCACGTTCTCGGTGCCTCCGCGCTTCCCGCGCTCTTGATGCCCGCCAATGACGTAAGGCTGAAACTTGGTTCGCCGTTTCACGTAAAGAAGCCCGATGCCTTTCGGCGCATGCAGCTTGTGCCCGGACAAAGACAGCAGATCGACTCCGAGCGACTTGACGTCGATCTTCAACTTGCCGGGGACTTGAACGGCATCCGTATGAAAGAGCACGCCTTTGCTTAGGCAGATCGCCGCGATTTCTTCGATGGGGAAAAGGACGCCCGTTTCATTGTTGGCCCACATGACAGAGACGACGGCGGTATCGGGCCGGATCGACGTTTCGAGCAGGTGCAAGTCGAGCGACCCATCCGGTTCGACCGGGAGGAAAGTGACCTCGTAGCCCTGCTTTTGGAGGAACTGGCCGAATTTGATATTTGCCGAATGTTCGACGGCGGTCGTGATCACATGGCGCTTGCCGGGGTGAGTCAGAAGGCAGCTCTGAATGGCGGTGTTGTTGCTCTCCGTTCCGCAACTGGTGAAGACGATCTCGCGGGGCTCGGCGTTGATCAACGCGGCGACTTTTTGCCGCGCATGTTCGATATGCTTCGCCAGGCGGTTGCCAAAGCCATAGGCGCTCGATGGGTTGCCCCACTCATCGGTCAAATAAGGGAGCATGGCTTCGAGAACTTCGGGAGGAACCCGCGTCGTCGCGTTATTGTCGAAATAGTAAATCGTTTTCTGGCCCATATCTGCCCATCAGACTTCCTGGGTCTTTCGGTCCAATATCCAGCGGTTTTGGCCGCGAGGGAAGTTCAATTAAAGCCCGCGTTTTGATGGACCTCAAGGAAACTCATGCTGGTTTTGAGAGTTGACAGAAAAGACATACCATAGAATGATAAGTATCTTTGTTAATTAACTTATGATTGGCATGCTTGGCTGCGCAAATAGAGAATTGAGCGAGGTCTTGGAATGACTTGCAACGAGATTACCGTTCTCGATCGCTTGTTCCAGACCGCGCACACGGAAGATGTGCTCGCCTGGGCTTGGGAGAAATTCGGCACACGTGCGGCCATCGGAACGAGCTTCCAAGGCGCGGGGCTGGTCATGATGCACTTGGCGAAGGAACACAGCCTGAAGTTCCCGGTCTTCACTCTGGACACCGGCTTGCTCTTTCCGGAGACGCTGGAATTGAAGAGACGTTTGGAAGATTTCTTTGGCTATCCGATCGAGTCCTGCGTTCCCGATTTGACGGCCGAACAACAGACCCAAGCTCATGGATCGGCGCTTTGGGAACGTGATCCGGACCTTTGCTGCACGCTGCGGAAAGTATTGCCTCTCCAGGGCAAGCTGAGTGGACTGGATTGCTGGATTACCGGATTGCGCCGCCAGCAGTCGGAGAGCCGCGCGAACCTGGGGATCCTGGAAGCTTACGTGTTCGACAAGAGCGAAGGCCGAGATATCTTCAAACTGAACCCGATGGCTAACTGGACTCGCGATGCCGTGTGGGAATACATTCGGAAGCACGGCATTCCGTACAATCCCTTGCACGATCAAGGCTATCGCTCTATCGGTTGCTGGCCTTGCACCCGCAAGACGGCGAATGGCGAAAATGAGCGAGCCGGGCGGTGGACCGGATTTGACAAAGTGGAGTGCGGCATCCACACATTCATGGCCAAAAAACCTGATTTCCAGATCTAGTGATGTGTCTCACAAATGGCTGGAGTTATGTTGCGCCCAAAACGGCCTGGGGCAAGGCGCGACGAGGGAGCATAGCCCCAGTGCTCTGCGACCGAGGAGCAACGCAGCCCCAGACCGTTTTCGGCGCAACCCTTCGGGCCGAGGTCTTTTGGCCTCCCGCTTCGTTGCTCGCGCCTTACAGACCCACCAGGGGTATGCGCGTCGCTCGCGCCTCGCGGGAGGCCAAAATCCCTTGCGGCATAACTCCGGCCATTTGTGAGACACATCACTAGCCGATTCTGGACGCGAAATTGGCCTTCCGGGAAACTTTCATGGACTATCTCTCGAAACTCGAAAATCAAAGCATCTACATTCTGCGCGAGGCGTTCAACAAGTTCGACCACCTGGCCATGTTGTGGAGCATTGGCAAAGATTCGACGGTGTTGCTCTGGCTGGCGCGCAAAGCGTTCTTTGGCCACGTGCCGTTTCCTCTGGTGCATGTCGATACGACCTACAAGATTCAGTCGATGATCGAATACCGGGATCGGCTTTGCCACGAGTGGAAACTCGAACTCGTGGTCGGCAAGAATGAAGAGGTGCTCCGGAGCGGCGTCACCTACCCGAATGGCAAAGCGACGCGCGTCGAATGCTGCGGCACGCTGAAGAAGGACGCGTTGAAACAGGTGCTGGACAGGCACCATTTCACCGGCGTGATCGTCGGAGTGCGCCGGGATGAAGAGCCGACGCGCGCGAAGGAGCGCTATTTCAGCCCGCGCGACAAAAACATGGAATGGAACGTCGAAGACCAGCCGCCGGAGCTTTGGGACCAATTCAAGACCGATTTCGAAAAAGGCGCGCACATCCGCATTCACCCGCTCCTGCACTGGACGGAGTTGAACATCTGGGAATACATCGAGCGCGAGAACATTCCGGTGATCCCGCTTTATTTCGCCAACGAGAAAGGCGAGCGCTACCGCAGCCTCGGCTGCGCGCCCTGCACGTTTCCCATCAAATCGAACGCCCGGACCGTGCGGGATATCATCGAAGAACTGCGGAATACCAAGACCCCGGAGCGTTCCGGACGCGCGCAGGACAAGGAAAGCGAGGATGCTTTTGAAAAGCTCAGGCGGGACGGTTATATGTGAGCGAGGCAATGAGGATGCCGGTTGAAAGACCATGAGCGAACGAGAAGCGAACCCCGATCAAAGCAAGGCCGCCACGCTGAATGAAGCCCGCGTTGCGTACCACACTGCAGTTCCGGAGGGCGTCTATCCGCTGCGCACACCGGAGGACAGAGGTTGGGCCGAGTTTCGCGACCAGTGCCGGCGCCAGATGCAACGCCCGCTCGAGTTGCGGATCAAATATGGCTTCTGCCGGATGTACAAGCCGGTGCTGGACGACTCATCCTGGCGAGCCTTCAAGTCGATGGCGGAATACCGTGAATGGTGTGCCTCGCATCTTCCTGATTATCTCGGTTTCAAGCCGGCTAAACGGTGAACAGGCCGCAATTCCAACCGGAGCAAGCCCGCGTCATCGCACGTGCTTTTGGCGAGGCCGGAGTCGATTACCTCTTCATAGGGAAAGGGGGCGCGATTCTTCTTGGGTTTCCCGCCATAACGCAGGACGTGGTTGTTTTTCCAGCTCGTTCCGCGGAGAATGGGAGGCGCATTGTCCGCGCTCTGAAGGGGACTGGGTTTGAGATCGAGGAGGATTTGGAACGCGCCATTGTACGCGGAGATGATTTCGTACAGATCAAGACAGGCCCGTTTGACCTGGACTTGGTGTTCGCCCCGGATGGCATCGCCAGTTTTGAGGACGCCAAGGGCCGTTCGTTGAATGTCGAGGGGTTCTGCATTGCTAACCTCAGGGATATCATTGCCAGCAAAAGAGCAAGCGGACGAGAGAAGGACCTTATCGATCTCGCGCTTCTCGAGCGTTTTCGGGAGGAGTACGAGAAGCTCCATAGCACTCCGCTTCGCTCTGCGAAGGATATCGTCAGCGAACCGAAATCCAGCTTCTGATTCCAAGTTCTTCACATGAGTTCACCGACTCCAACCACTGAACAACTCAAAATCGTTATCGTCGGCCACGTGGACCACGGCAAGTCCACGTTCGTCGGCCGGTTGTTTTACGACACGGGCCGGTTGCCTGAAGGCAAGCTGGAGCAACTTCAGAAAATCGCCGAACGCCGCGGCGTGCCCTTCGAGTGGGCGAACCTGATGGACGCGCTGCAATCCGAGCGCGACCAGAACATCACCATCGACACCGCACAGATTTGGTTCCAGACGAAGAAACGGCAATACGTCATCATCGACGCGCCCGGCCACAAGGAATTCCTGAAGAACATGGTCACCGGCGCCGCCAACGCCGAAGCCGCGCTGCTCCTCATCGACGCGAACGAAGGCATTCAGGAGAATTCGCGCCGCCACGGTTACTTGCTGAATCTGCTCGGCATCCGCCAAATCGCCGTGCTCGTCAACAAAATGGATTTGCAGGATTACGCCCAGGCGCGCTTCGCTCAGATCGAAACGGATTACCGGGCCTGGCTGTCCAGCATTGGCGTGCAGGCGAAGGTTTTCATTCCTATTGCCGCCAAGCATGGCGACAACATCGCTTCCCGCAGCCCCAACATGCCCTGGTGGTCCGGGCCAACGGTCCTCGACGTGCTCGATGATTTTAAGGTTTCCGAATTGCCCAAGGATCAGCCGCTGCGCTTTACGATCCAGGATGTCTATCGCTTTGACGAACGCCGCATCCTGGCCGGGCGCGTCGAGTCCGGCACGCTCAAGGTCGGCGACCGGCTCGTTTTCTGCCCGACCAACAAGACGAGCACGGTGAAGACGATCGAACGGTGGAACGCACCCGCCCGCGATTCCGCCACAGCGGGAGAGTCCGTGGGGATCACGCTGGCCGAGCAGATCTTTGTCGAACGCGGCGCGGTCGCGGCGTTGGAAAGCGCGCCGCCTTACGAACTGCCCCGGTTCAAAACACGCCTGTTCTGGCTGGGCCGAAAGCCGTTCCGCAAAGGCGCCGTGTATAAGTTGAAGCTGGCAGCGCAGGAGGTCGATTGCGAAATCGACTCCATCGAGCGCGTGATCGACGCGTCCACGCTTCAGACGTTGTCCCACCAGCACCACGAAATCTTCGTTGGCCGGCACGAAGTGGCCGAATTGCACCTCCACACCAAACGGCCGGTCGCTTTTGATGCGCACACGCAAATCGTCCCGACCGGGCGTTTCGTGATCGTGGATGGTTTTGATGTCTCCGGCGGCGGGATCATTGTCGAAGACGATTACCCGAAACGCACGGCCGATTCACTTCACAAGAGCAAGAACATCTACTGGAGCGAAGGCAAGGTTACGTCTCGGCAGCGCGCGCTTCGCAACAGGCACTCCGGCGGCGTCGTTTGGCTGACCGGATTGTCCGGCTCCGGCAAATCCACGATCGCGACGGAACTGGACCGGGAGTTGTTCAATCGAGGCCAGCACTCCTATGTGCTCGACGGCGATAAGATTCGTCACGGCCTTTGCCGGGATTTGGGATTCTCTCCGTCCGACCGCAAAGAGAATATTCGCCGCGTCGGGGAAGTGGCCAAACTGTTTGCGGACGCCGGAATCATTTGCATCACCGCGTTCATTTCACCCTATCGCTCCGATCGCAAACTCGTCCGCGATATGCTGACGGAAGGCAAGTTCATCGAAGTTTTCGTGAACGCTCCTCTCGTGGTCTGTGAGCAACGCGACCCGAAAGGCCTGTATGCCAAGGCGCGCGCCAACGAAATCAAAGAATTCACCGGCATTTCCGCGCCGTACGAATCTCCGGAAGCTCCGGAGATCGAACTTCACACCGACCGCCTGAGTGTGGCGGAGTCCGTAGGCCGGATTCTGGAATACCTCCACGTCCAGGACGCCGACAACGCCGTCATGATTTAGTCAACGATTCTCATTTTGGGCTGCATGTAGTCCCGGCTTTAGCCGGCCGACGCGCGAAAACCGGCTAAAGCCGGAACTCCGTGATTTTGGCGGTCATTCTCACCGGTTGATTCGCCGCCGGCTTTGGGGTGATGATCCACCTGGCGAATCAGCGGTGGAATATTGTCGGCATACACCGAGTTCAGGCTGCCTGGGGTCGGCCGTCGGCCGGTCGAAGTCCGCAAGCCGACGAGCCGGACATCAATGAAGAAATCGCTGCTGTTCGCGAGCGACACATTGTGCGCCTGGATCGCGATAACATTTTCACCGGGCGCCAGATATCCAGCCGGCGGAGGCAAAGTGAAGGTCTGACTTTCCAGTCCCGTCTGCCGGGCGACTGGAAAGTCGCCCAGACCAGCAGGCCGGAAAGCCTGCTCTACGTCCGCGTTCATGGAGAGCCTCGACGATTCGGAAATCGCGCATTGGCCCCATGAGCCGACTCGGACAATTTCGTGTTGCATACGAAATTGTCCGCCTGATCGGGTCCGTTCATGGGGAAGGAGCCCTTCGTTCATGGCTTCGGGATCAAGCCCATGTGAATGAACTCGTCGCGGCTCAGGATGCCGTCCTTGTTCGCATCGAAGCGCTCGAAGCGTTGGGGCGCCTGGTCAGGGTCAGGTTGATTTGCGAGGAATTCTTCGCGCGTAAGTTTGCCATCGGCATTGGTGTCTTTGCGCGCAAACAGAGCGGCGCGGTTGGGGTTTGGCTTCGCGGCTGTCGCCCTGGCGGCAGTGATTTGCGGTTTCGCTTCGGGCTGGGCCAGGAGCAATGCGTGCAATTTCTTGACGAGTTTCGGTTCTTCGGCGGCGAGGTTTTTTGTTTCGAGCCGGTCCTTCTTGTAATCGTAAAGCTCGAACTCGGCCGTGCCGGCCGGCGCGCCTGGCTTTTTCCATTCCACCAGGCGATACCGGTCCGTGCGAGCCGCGCGGCCCAGAATCGCGCCGTCGCCGGGACGGCTGCGCGGATAGACATGAAAGACGGCTTCCTTGCTGGCGCGCGACGGTTTCTTGAGCACGGGAACAAGGCTTTTGCCTTCGAGCGGCTGCGGATTGTTCGGGGCTGGCAACCCGGCCAGTTCACACAAAGTCGGGTAAATGTCCACGGTCTCGGCCAACGCGCCGGTGCGGCTGCCCGGCTTCGTAAAGCCCGGCGCGGAGATGATGAGCGGGATGCGAGTGGCTTGTTCGTAATTCGTGTGCTTGCACCACAGGCCGTGATCGCCCAGGTGCCAGCCGTGATCGCCCCAGAGAACTACGATCGTGTTCGAAGTGAGGCCGAGGCGATCCAGTTCGCCGAGCACGCGGCCAAGCTGGGCATCCATGTAACTCACGGCTGCGTGATAGCCGTGAATAAGCGTGCGCGCTTTCTCATCGTCGAGCGGGCCGGTCTGGGGGATATCGGTGTATTGCCTCAACTCGCCCCAACCGGACGGCGCGTATTTCGGCGCGCCCTGCGGCGGCAGGCGCAGCGCCGGCACTTCGAACGACTCGCGGCGGTAAAGGTCCCAGTATTTCTTCGGCGCGCAGAATGGCAGATGCGGCTTCAGGAAGCCGACGGCGAGGAAGAACGGCTGCGCCGGGTTGGCTTTGGCGGACTGCAGCCGGCGAATCGCCTCCTCCGCGATCTTGCCGTCGGGATACGCATTGTCCGGCACGTCTGCGGATTCGTAGGCCGCGCCGCGGGGAAGTTTGGCCGCGTTGGTCTGGTTCGCGAAGAGCGCTTCCTCACGCGTGAGGCCTTGCCGCGCGCGGCTTTCGGGCAGGACGTAGGCGATGGAATTACCTCCGAAGTGCGGCACGCTCCAGGATGCAGCGTCATTGAAATTCCCGTGGCCGACGTGAAAGATTTTCCCCAGCGCCTCCGCGCGATAGCCGTGCCGCATGAAGTACTGCGAGAGCGTGACTGCGTTCGAGGCCGCGACTCGAAAATTCGTGCCGAGATCGTAGATGCCTAAAGTCGTCGGACGCATGCCGGTCATGAGTGCGTTGCGCGAAGGCGCGCAAACGGCTTGATTGCAGTAAGCGCGCTCGAAAAGCAGGCCGCGACTGGCGAGGCGGTCGATGTTGGGCGAGACGATGCGTTTGGCGCCGTAACAACCGAGCAACGGCTTCAGGTCATCGACGCAAACCAGGAGAACGTTGGGTTTGGAGCGCGAGCTTTCGGCGGCGGTGGCGGCGCCGAACAGCGGCGTAGTACAAACAACCACGATCACGAGAGTGGAACATCGAAGGAGATTCACGAAACAGATTCTGCCGAGGAAGGCGTTTGGCTGCAAGCCGCGGGTAAATTCAACAATGCAACAGGAGGCAACGGAGCGAGCAGAGTGACCTCGTTCCCGAACTTCGCCCCTTTCCACGCGCGCCAACATTCGGGATTGAGATGTGCCTTCACCAGCGAATGAGGGATTCACGCGATCGCATCACGCCAGCAGCCGTGTCAGCACGTCGCCCTCGACATCCGTCAGCCGAAAGTCGCGGCCTTGAAAGCGGAAGGTGAGCTTCGTGTGCTCCAGCCCGAGCAGGTGCAGAATCGTGGCGTGGATGTCGTGGACGTGCGCGCGGTAATCAGCCGGCCCGAAGCCCAGTTCGTCGGTCTCGCCGACCACCGTGCCCGCCTTCACGCCGCCGCCGGCGAACCACATCGTAAACGCGTCGATGTGGTGGTTGCGCCCGGTCTTCTCGCGGACTTCGCCCATCGGCGTCCGCCCGAATTCACCGCCCCAGATCACCAGCGTGTCGTCCAGCAGCCCGCGCGCCTTGAGGTCCTTGACCAGCGCCGCCGAGCCTTGATCGACTTCGCGGCAAACCTTTTCGAGGTCTGACTCAAGTGTTTCGCCGGGCCCGCCATGGCTGTCCCAGTTGGCGTGATACAATTGGACGAAGCGCACGCCGCGTTCGATCAGCCGGCGAGCCAGGAGACAATTCCGCGCGAAAGAAGGCTTCTCGTCCTCGATCCCGTACAGCGCGAGCGTCGTCTGACTTTCGCCGGAGATATCGATCAACTCCGGCGCGCTGGCTTGCATGCGATAAGCCATTTCGTAAGCGGAAATGCGCGTGCTGATTTCCGGATCGCCCGTTTCAACCAGCCGGGCCAGATTCAGATCGCGCACCGCTTCAATGGCGCGGCGCTGGCGCGAGGCACTGACTTCGGGCGGCGTGCGGAGATTGAGAATCGGTTCGCCGCCCGATCGCAGCGGCACACCCTGGAAAGTCGTGGGCAGAAATCCGCTCGCCCAGTTCACCGCGCCTCCGCGCGGTCCGCGCGAACCGCTCTGCAGGACGACGAAGCCGGGCAAATCCTGGGATTCGCTCCCCAGGCCATAGGTCACCCAGGAACCCAGGCTGGGCCGGCCAAATTGCCCGCTGCCGGTGTTCATGAACAGCTTCGCCGGCGCGTGATTGAACAAATTGGTCGCGCACGTCTTCACCAGCGTGATGTCATCGACAATCGTCCCCATATGCGGAAACAGCTCCGACACCCAGGCGCCGGACTGGCCGTGGCGCGAGAACTTGCGCCGGGTTCCCAGCAGCGTCGAACGTTTCTTGAACGAGGTGTCCATGAAGGCGAAGCGTTTGCCTTCCAGATAGGAATCGGGAATGGCCTGGCCGTTCAGATCCACCAGCCTGGGTTTGTAATCCCAGAGTTCCAATTGAGATGGCCCGCCGGCCATGAACAGATAAATCACATTCTTCGCCCGCGCCGGATGATGTCCGGCCTTGGGCGCAAAGGGAGTGGCCGATTTCATCGTGCCGGCGCCGAACGAAGCTCGCTCGTTCATCAGCGCCGCCAGCGCGACGCCGCCGAGGCCCATGGCGCAACGGCTGAAGAAATGGCGGCGCGTAATGAAGTGGTGCGCTTCGTTCTGGAAGATGTCGGTCGAGTTCATAAATCAGATCCGATGGGACGATGCCCTGCTTCCTCTCCCCGCGAGGAACGAGTGGGGAGAGGATCGAGGAGAGGGGAAAGCACATGGTGACGCCGCTCCTCCCCCGAACGTCCCCCTCTCCCCCCTCCGAGGAGGAGAGGGAGAATCAAGGTGCAAGGTTCCGTCCGCATTCAAATCATTCGCGTGTGATCGTTTCATCCAAATTGAGCATGACCCGCGACACCGTCGTCCAGGCGGCGAACTGCGCGGCGTCTAGGCCATCGGGAACCTTCTGGGATTTGATCTCATCCGGATGCTCCCGAAGTTCATTCAGCTCCGCGCCCAACACTTGGTTCAGGCGTTCAGCTTCTTTCGAGGTGGGCGCGCGGGCCACGCAAAGCCGGAATGCGTATTCCAATCGCTCGGAATCATTCTTCCCGCACTCGCGCAAGGTCCGCTCGGCCAGCGCGCGGGCAAATTCATAGTAGGCGCCATCGTTGAGCAACGTGAGCGCTTGCAAAGGCGTGTTGCTGCGAATGCGCCGCGTGCACGTGCTGAAGGAATCCGGCGCGTCGAATACCACCAGCGCGGGATGCGGGGTCGCGCGAAAGAAAAACGTGTAAAGGCCGCGGCGATATCGATCCCCGCCCGTGCTGACGTTCCAGTCGCGCTTCAATTGTCCAAGGCTCATGACTCCTTCCGGCTGCGGCGGAAATACGGGAGGGCCGCCGAGTTTGGGCGTGAGCAGCCCGCTCGCGGCCAGGCCGACATCCCGGACCACCTCGCCATCGAGCCGCAACCGGCTCTGCCGCGCCAGCAGACGATTATTGGGATCGATGGCATTCAATTCCGGACGAAGGCGCGAGGATTGCCGGTAGGTGGCGGAGGTCGCAATCAAGCGGTGCAGGGCCTTCAGACTCCAGCCTTCCGCCATGAATTCGGTCGCCAGCCAATCAAGGAGTTCGAGATGCGAAGGCGCGCTCCCTTGCGTGCCGAAATCGTTTTCGGTTTCGACAAGTCCTTTCCCGAAGTACTGCTGCCAGATGCGATTTACCGTGACCCGTGCCAGCAATGGATTCTCGCGCGACACCAGCCAGCGCGCGAAGCCCAGCCGGTTTGGCGTTTCACCGTCTGGAAACCGGTGAAGCACGGCGGGCACACCGGGCTCGACCTTTTCGCCCGGACGCGTGAAATCGCCTTTGATGAAGAAGTGCGTTTCCCGGGGGCGGGAAAGTTCGCGCATCACCAGGGTCGTGTCGATTCTCGGCTTTTGCCGGCGTAGCTTCGCGATCGCGCTTTGATGGGTTTTGTTCGCCGGGGCTTGCTCAACGAATGCCGTCAACGCCACTTGCTTTTGCTCTTCGTTCCGTTTCTCAAATCGAACGTCGAACGCGGCGCGCACTTCTTCGGATTGCGCCTGGCGCTGCGCCGGCGTCAAGGATTGTTCCCACGCCAGCATCCGCTCCCAAATCGCCGGATCTGTTTCAGGAATCCCGCGAAGATACGCCGTGACCTTGGCTTCGATCCTCTCGGCTTGCTCCACCTGCGCCGGGGACGCGACCGGAATGTCGGGTTCGTCCGCGTTGTTCAGGAACGCGAACAAGCGATAGTACTCCTTCTGCGTGATCGGATCGTACTTGTGATCGTGGCACTGGGCGCAACCGACGGTCAGCCCCAGAAACGCCGCGCCCGTCGTGGCCACGCGGTCGAATATCGAATCGATGCGGAATTGTTCTTTGTCAATCCCGCCTTCCTGATTGATCTGGGTGTTCCGATGAAAACCGGTCGCGATCTGCTGCTCCAGCGCCGCGTCGGGCAGCAGATCGCCTGCGAGCTGCCAGACCACGAATTGATCGAACGGAAAATCGCGGTTCAGCGCATTGACCACCCAATCGCGGTAACGCCAGATCGAGCGGGGCGCGTCAATGCTGTAGCCGTTGGAATCGGCGTAACGCGCCACGTCCAGCCACCAGCGTCCCCAGCGTTCGCCATGGTGCGCGGATTGGAGCAAGCGCTCGACGAGCTTTTCGTAAGCGTCGGGCGAAGGGTCTTTGACAAAGGCCTCGACCTCCGCCGGCGCAGGCGGCAAGCCGATCAAGTCCAGATAAGCGCGGCGCACGAGGGTGGGGCGATCGGCTCCGGGCGCCGGTTCGATCTTCTCCTTCTCCAGCCGCGCTAGAACAAAGCGATCTATCGCGTTGCGCGGCCAACTCCGCTTTTGAACCGAAGGCATGGCGGGTCTCTGCGGCGCGATGAACGACCAATGCTTCGCGCGGGCCTCTTTGCCTGCCGGGGTTGCGGCGCCGACCGAGCAGATCGCGAGGCCAACCCAGAACGCCCAAAGCAAGCATCGGCACAAAGGCAGAATCAGTTGTCTCACGCGGAAAACTTATCCAATTCGACCGATCGGATCAACAGCGCATCCGGCCGGGAAACCTTCAGTCCTTAATCCACGAGATCAGTGATCGCGTCCACGTAGCGCAGAGTTGCACTCTGCCGTACCGCAGATTTGGAATCTGCGGCACGCCGGCCAATCCGGTCCGGTCGAGTGAGTTTGTCGCGCAGCCGACTACAAGTCGGCGACACGGCAGATTGAAAATCTGCGCTACACCTTAACCGGGTTACCCGGACCGATATTGACACGCCTGATCCGGCGTCCCATTGTTACCCTTGTTCCAGGGGAGCTGACCGGTTTCCCGATGGCAGATCGGCGCACGAAACGGCTGAGAGTCTGGCGCGGGAGCGCGAGAGACCCTTTGAACCTGAACCAGGTAATGCTGGCGAAGGGATTGCCCACCTTCCAAGGCGTTTCCGGGTTCGAACATCGCCTGAGCGGCGGCAAACCGCTCCGTGATTTGAATCTGAAAATCTCCAATCTGAAATCACTATGATCGCCACCAAAGAGTCCTTCGAACCGCACAGCACTGAGCCCTTGCCCAATTCGCGCCGCGTTTATGTCTCGGGCAAACTGCATCCCGACGTCCGCGTGCCCCTGCGCGAGATCTCGCAGGCGCCGACGAAATCCTTCAACGGCCAAATCGAAGAGAACGAACCCGTCCGCGTGTACGACACCAGCGGTCCCTGGGGCGATCCGGATTTCAAGGGCACAGTTGAAGAAGGTCTGCCGCCGTTGCGCCGCTCCTGGATTTTGGCCCGCGGCGACGTTTCTGAATACGAAGGCCGCGAGGTCACCGCCCGTGATGACGGCTGGCTTTCCGACGCGCACCAGCGTCACGCCGCCAAGCGGCAGGATCCGACCAACTTCAAACTCGAAACCCGAAACCCGAAACCCCGCCGCCCCTTGCGCGCGTCGGCAAGCCATCCCGTGACGCAACTCTGGTACGCCCGCCAGGGCATTATCACGCCCGAAATGGAATTCATCGCCATCCGCGAAAACCATCGGCTGGGCAATTGGCGATCGGCGATTGGCGATCTGCGAAATGACAACCTCCGCAACGACCTTCACAAACAACACGCTGGCAGTTCACAATTGGCTATCGGCTCATCGTCCTCAGCTATCGGCTCATCGGCTTCGGCTATCGGCTCATCGGCTTTGGCTACTGGCTCATCGGCTATCGGCTATTCTGAATACGCGCCCAGCGTATTCCGCCGCTTCCCCCAACGCATCCCGGCTGAAATCACTCCCGAATTCGTCAGAAGCGAAGTCGCCGCCGGCCGCGCCATCATCCCGAACAACATCAATCACCCCGAATCCGAGCCGATGATCATCGGGCGCAACTTCCTCGTGAAGATCAACGCCAACATCGGCAACAGCGCCGTCGCGTCGAGCATCGAGGAGGAAGTCGAGAAGATGCGCTGGGCCACCAAGTGGGGCGCGGACACCGTCATGGACCTCTCCACCGGCAAGAACATCCACGCCACGCGCGAATGGATTCTCCGCAACTCGCCCGTGCCCATCGGCACTGTGCCGATCTATCAGGCGCTCGAAAAAGTCGGCGGCAAAGCCGAAGACCTCACGTGGGAGATTTTCCGCGACACCCTCATCGAGCAAGCCGAGCAAGGTGTGGATTACTTCACCATTCACGCCGGCGTGTTGCTGCGCTTCGTGCCGCTCACGGCGAACCGCATGACCGGCATCGTGTCACGCGGCGGCAGCATTCTCGCCAAATGGTGTCTCGCGCATCACCAGGAAAATTTCCTCTACACCCACTGGGATGACATCTGCGACATCATGGCCGCGTATGACGTTTCGTTCAGCATCGGCGACGGCCTGCGACCGGGTTCAATCGCGGATGCAAACGATGAAGCTCAATTCGGTGAATTAAAAATCCAAGGTGAACTGACGGAACGCGCCTGGGCGAAAGGCGTTCAAGTAATGAATGAAGGGCCGGGTCACGTTCCGATGCACATGATTGAAGAGAACATGGCGAAACAACTTGAATGGTGTCACGAAGCTCCCTTTTACACCCTCGGCCCGCTGACAACGGACATTGCTCCGGGCTACGACCACATCACGAGTGGCATCGGCGCGGCAATGATTGGTTGGTATGGCTGCGCGATGTTGTGTTACGTGACCCCGAAAGAACATCTGGGATTGCCCAACAAAAAAGATGTGAAGGATGGAGTGATCGCCTACAAAATCGCGGCCCACGCAGCGGACCTGGCGAAAGGCCATCCCGGCGCGCAATACCGCGACAACGCCCTCTCCAAAGCCCGATTCGAGTTTCGATGGGAAGACCAGTTCAACCTGTCCCTCGACCCGGTAACGGCCAGAGAATTTCACGACGAGACGTTGCCTCAAGAAGGAGCGAAGAGCGCGCACTTCTGCTCCATGTGTGGCCCACACTTTTGCAGTATGAAGATAACGGAAGACGTTCGGAAATACGCCGCCGAGCAAGGCGTGAGCGAGGAAGAAGCTTTGAAGAAGGGGATGGAAGAAAAATCACGCGAGTTCACCGAGAAGGGCAGCGAGCTTTACGCCAAGGCATGAGGCCAATCATCTTCCACGTCGAAGCAGCCGGAGAATTTCGTCCCGTCGAATTCACGTTCGCCAGCGAATCGGAAGTCCGCCGCGTGCGGTCGTGGCGGAAGATGACACCGGCCACCGACGCGGGCGAGTTCGCCGCGCTCGCCGCCAAACGCTGGTTCTACTACACCCGCGAAGGCGCGAGCGTCGCCAGCCTCGACGAATTGCGCGCCGCCATCAAACGCAACGAACAGGCCGAACTTGCCTTCCTCATGGTCGCGTCTGCCGAATGGGCGAAGCGTTACAAGTTTCTCGCCCTCGCCTATTGCCGCCGCACTTGGTGTCACCACCTCGTTCTCGATTTTCTTGCCGTGCGCCCAGGTTTGCGATTTTCGGGCAAGCCGATTTCAGGAATTGGCAGCGGCGTTTTCGCCAGCCTTGCAGACATGGCTGACTCGCTCGGCATGGAAACGATGTGGGGCGAGGCGACCGCGAGTTCCGCCCCGTTCTACGAAAAGATTCTGCGAACCCGCCCGATCAAGGACTTGTTCATCATCCACCGGGACACGATGCGCAACGTCCGCGAGTATTACCTCGCTGACCAACAGAGCCGGCTTGCAAAGACCGCCAAACCAAATCATATTTCCTGAAATGAAACGAAAACTGACACCGCGGGAGTGGATGGATGACCTCCTCGAATACGAGCGCACACACGAGATTGCTTTTGCCTCACCGCGCGCCTTGCTGGAAGCCCGCATGATTGAAGCGATGGACAAAGCCCGCCGTCCGCACCGCCGCGCCCACCGCAATGGTGTTGCTCACCGCCGCAAAACTGTGGGTCGCTGATTTCGTCACAAGGCAGCGCGAGCGTTCCGTCTTCCGCGTTTACAGTTCAGGTTCGCGTTCACCGGACGGCGTAATCAACACGCCAATCTTCCGATGACAAACCCGCTGCTTCGGTCACCTGAATACAAAACCGCTGGATGGCATTGGCGGAGAGGTTCGCTTCCATCAACAAATCGTTCTTCAATTTGCGGGGAGAACGAAATCGCGACGCGTCTGTTCCCAGGAAGCGAGGGAACTGCTCGATAATTTTCCGAAAGCCTTCATCGTCCACTTCGGCAATCACTTCAAGCGTGAGTTGTTCGACTTCACGCCACGATGAAACGGTAAACCGCTGCCCCATGATTGTCAGAGCGCTTGGCGATGTGCCCGTGACGCCTTGCAGCAAGGTGGGCGATTCCATCTGGTCTTTGCAAAAGTATTTCCAAACCTGAACCGCTCGTTCGGCCAGAACTTCGGCGCGTTGTCGGATAATTGTCGTCGCGGTCCAGCACAATGCTGACGAGAACAAGATTGTTGACGATGACCTGCTTGAGCTTTTCCAAATTATCAACGCCGGGCGTCTTCAGCTTGCGCTCGAAGAAACGATAGCCTTTGGCAATTTGGGAATCGTTGCTGACCGGCTCGCCACGGACGATGTTCAAGAACGCATCGCGGTCGGACTGGGTAGGGAGAAGCTTGAACGCATCGCTGCCCTGCTTCCGACCCGCGACACCATTTGGAACTTCACCATTCTAAACATCACGTGAAAGGCGGTGAGAATACGGCGGACAACCTCAAAACTGTTTGTAATGTTTGCCACGATAAAGTTCACCGAGAAGAACGCGATTGGAGCAGCGAACGTTCTTTCGT